>Ga0070659_100000918_pt1 | contig 21572 bp, 19 predicted proteins | sample KBSC23metaG_FD_64666 | JGI IMG/M metagenome (GOLD analysis project Ga0070659, IMG submission 64666) | Corn rhizosphere microbial communities from Kellogg Biological Station, Michigan, USA - KBS C2-3 metaG | ecosystem: Host-associated > Plants > Roots > Rhizosphere > Soil ... | reverse complement strand
CGCGCAAGCGGCCCGGCGCGAAGAAGACGACGCACCGATCGCCTGCGCGACGCGCTCGGCGTGCCAGTGCGCGAATGGACATAGACGCGTGGCCGAGCCCGATCATCATGCCATTGCGAGCGGCACGCTCGCACATTACGAAGCGCAGGCGGAGGCGTTCCGCGACGCGACGCGCGACCACGACGTCAGGCAGAACATCGACGCGCTGCTGTCACGTATCGAGGCGCCCCCACCGTTCACGATCCTCGACTTCGGCTGCGGACCGGGGCGCGACCTTTGCACGTTCACCTCGCTCGGCCACGTTGCCGTGGGCCTCGATGGCACCGCGAGTTTCGTCAAGATGGCGCGCGAATCGAGCGGCTGCGAAGTCTGGCAGCAGGATTTCCTGCAGCTCGCCCTGCCCGAGGCGCGCTTCGACGGGATCTTTGCCAACGCGTCGCTGTTTCACGTCCCGGTCGCCACGCTGCCGCGCGTGCTCGGCGAACTTCGCGGCACGCTGAAGCCCGGCGGCGTCCTGTTCGCGTCCAATCCGCACGGGCACAACGAGGAAGGCTGGAACCGCGGCCGCTACGGTGCCTTTCTCGATTTCGCCACGTGGTCAGCGCACGTGAGCGACGCGGGGTTCACGCTGCTCGATCACTACTATCGCCCGAGCGGGCGACCGCGCGACCAGCAACCCTGGCTGGCGACCGTGTGGCGCAGGGCCGATTGAATCCGGGATCAGCTCGTTTCGGCTGGCGGCGATTCGCCGGCGCCGGGGGTCTGCGCGGCGGCGCGGTCGAGCTTCTTCTGCTTTTTCTCTTCCTTCCTGCGCTTTTTCTCCAGCTCCTTCTGGCGTTTCTGGAACTCGAAATTGGGCTTGGCCAAGTTTTGCGTCCTCGTGCATATGGACGACATTGTCCACGCTTCGGTTTTACCGCAAATGCGACCGCAGCGCCACTTCGCGCGTGCGTTCGGCGAAATCGTCCACGCGCTTCGAGCGCATCAACGCCGGCGCCGTACCCATTCGACCCTATGCCGGAGGATTGCTTGTCCGGAGCGGGACACGACACCGTTTTGCGCATGCTATGCTCATTCGGCGGATGCGCGAGGCGCGCCTCGCATCACGACTGCCGCGGATCGGATGCATAGGGAGGTTCGATGAGACAGCCATTTCGTCGCTTGATGCTCGCGCTGGGATGCGTGCTCGCGCTTGCTGCCGGCGCCTCGGCACAGACGCTGCGCATCGGCCTCGCCGAGGACCCCGACGTCCTCGACCCGACGCTGGCGCGAAGCTTCGTCGGCCGCATCGTGTTCTCGGCACTTTGCGACAAGCTGTTCGACATCGACGAAAAGCTCGACATCGTCCCGCAGCTTGCCGCGAGCTACCAGTGGTCGCCCGACAACAAGGCGCTGACGATCAAGCTGCGCGACGGCGTGGTCTTCCACGACGGCGAGAAAATGGATGCCGCCGCGGTGAAGTTCAGCCTCGAGCGGCACAAGACGATGCCCGGCTCGAACAGGCGCGGCGAGCTTGCGCCGCTGTCGAGCGTCGACGTCGTCGATCCGCTGACCGTGCGGCTCAACCTTTCGGCCCCATTCTCGCCGCTGCTCGCCCAGCTCGCCGATCGCGCCGGCATGATCGTGTCGCCGAAGGCCGCGCAGGCCGAGGGTGACAAGTTCGGCGCCAAGCCGGTGTGCGCGGGACCATTCCGTTTCGTCGAGCGTGTCGCGCAGGATCGCATCGTGCTCGAGCGCTTTCCGAATTACTGGGACAAGGCGAACGTGCACTTCGAGCGCATCGTCTACCTGCCCATTCCCGATTCCACGGTGCGCCTCGCGAACCTGCGCTCGGGCCAGCTCGACTTCATCGAACGGCTCGCGCCCTCCGACGTTGCGCAGGTGAAGGGCGACACGCGTTTCAAGCTGACGAAGATCACCGAGATCGGCTACCAGGGCATCACGATCAACGTCGGGAAAAGCGACCTCGCGCAGAAGAATCCGCTCGGGCGCGACCCCCGCGTGCGCGAGGCGTTCGAGCTGGCCCTCGACCGCGACGGCATCGTGCAGGTGGTGATGGACGGCGAAGCCGACCCGGGCAACCAGTGGGTCGCCGACACGAACACCTTCTACGCGAAGAACGTTCCGATGCCGAAGCGCAACGTCGAGCGGGCGAAGGCGCTGCTGAAGGAGGCCGGCGTCACGAACCCGTCGTTCACGCTGATGACGCCGACGACCGCCGATGCGCAGCGCATCGCCCAGGTGGTGCAGGCGATGGCGCGCGAAGCCGGTTTCGACGTGAAGATCCAGTCGACCGAGTTCGCCACGTCGCTCGATCTCGCCGACAAGGGGCAGTTCGACGCCTACGTGCTGGCATGGAGCGGGCGCGCCGATCCCGACGGCAACATCTTCAGTTTCGACGCCTGCAAGCAGCCGCTCAATTACGCCGGGTACTGCAAGCCCGACGTCGACGATCTGCTGAAGCGCTCGCGCACGACGCTCGACACGAACGAGCGGCGCAAGCTCTACGCCGACCTCGCTGCAATCGTGCTCAAGGACCGTCCGATCGTCTACCTTTATCACCGCCACTGGCTGTGGGCCTACACGAACAAGCTCGACGGCCTGCGCGCGATTCCCGACGGCCTCGTTCGCGTGACCGGATTGCGCTTCAGGTAGCCGCGCGGGCGGCGTCGTAGTCATTCGCGATGACCGCGTATCTTGTCCGCCGGATCGCGACGATCGTGCCGACGCTCGTCTTCGCGTCGATCCTGATCTTTGCGCTACAGCAGCTGCTCCCGGGCGACCCCGCAATGGTGCTCGCGGGCGAGGAGCGTGATCCGGCGGTGATCGCGCATCTGCGCGAAACGCTGCATCTGGACCAGCCTTTCCCCGTGCGCTACCTCTACTGGGTGCGCGGTGTGGTGCACGGCGATCTCGGCGAATCCTTGCGCATGCAGCAACCGGTGCGCACGCTGATCGCCGAGAAGCTTCCCGTGACGCTCGAGCTCGCATGCATCGCGATCGTCATTGCGCTCGCGATCGGCATTCCGGCAGGCGTCGTGTCCGCCGTTCGGCGCGGCAGCGGATGGGATTACGGCGCCAACGTGGTTGCGCTATGGGGATTGTCGACGCCCAACTTCTGGCTCGGCATCATGCTGATCCTGCTGTTTTCGGTGACGCTCGGCTGGCTGCCCGCGTCGGGATACGTGAGCCCGTTCGACGACTGGCGAGCCAATCTGGCGGCGATGATCATGCCCGCCTTCGTGCTCGGCAATGCCATCGCCGCGGTGCTGATGCGCCACACGAGAAGCGCGATGCTGCAGGTGCTGTCGTCGGATTACGTGCGCACGGCGCGGGCGAAGGGCGTGCGCGAACGCGACGTGATCCTGAAGCATGCGCTGCGCAACGCGCTCATTCCGATCATCACGCTCGGCGCGCTCGAGTTCGGCACGCTGCTGTCGGGCGCCGTGCTGACCGAGCAGGTGTTCACGATCCCCGGATTCGGCAAGCTGATCGTCGACGCCGTATTCAACCGTGACTTCGCCGTCGTCCAGGGCGTCGTGCTGTTCACCGCCACCGCGTACATCGTGCTGAACCTCGTCGCCGACATCCTTTACGCCGTTGCCAATCCGCGCATGCGCGTCGGATGACGACGAATGGCAGCGCTTGCCGAAACGCCGCCGATCGCCGCGCCCGCAACCCCTGCCGCGGCACGCCCGCATCCGCTGCGCAGGCTGCTGGCACGTCCCGCTGCGGCGGCGGGCATCGTCGTCATCGCCGTGTTCGTTGCGGCGGCGGTATTCGCGCCGCTGATCGCACCCTACGATCCGATCGGGACGAACTTCGCGGCGGTGCGCAAGGCGCCGAGTGCGGCGCACTGGTTCGGCACCGACGAAATCGGCCGCGACGTGCTGTCGCGCGTGATCTTCGGCGCGCGCGCGTCGCTCGAGGCCGGCGTGCTGTCGGTGCTGATCTCGCTGTCGATCGGCGTCCCGGCCGGCCTTCTCGCCGGCTACGCGGGCGGCAAGGTGGACATGCTGATCTCGCGGCTGACCGACGCGCTGCTCGCCTGTCCGTTCCTCATCCTTGCAATCGCGCTGGCTGCCTTCCTCGGCCCGAGCCTCGCCAATGCGATGATCGCCATCGGCATCTCCGCGACGCCGGTGTTCGTCCGGCTGACGCGGGGAACCACGCTCGCCGTGCGCTCCGAGGACTACGTGCTCGCCGCGCGCGCGATCGGCAATCCGCCGTGGCGCATCGCGCTGTTGCACGTGCTGCCGAACATCGTGCCGCCGCTGCTGGTGCAGGCGACGCTCGCGATCGCGGCTGCCGTGATCGCCGAGGCCAGCCTGTCGTTCCTCGGGCTCGGGCAGCAGCCACCGCAGCCGAGCTGGGGCAGCATGCTCAACACGGCGAAGAACTACATCGACAATGCCGCATGGATGGCCATCTGGCCCGGGGTGTCGATCTTCCTGCTCGTGCTGTCGTTCAACCTCGTCGGCGACGGGCTGCGCGACGCGCTCGACCCACGCCATTCGTAACGATGCGTAACAGCGTCAACGGTTGGCATGCGTCTCGCGTTCCCTGCGGATCGACATCCGCGCAGGGCGAACCGTGGCGATCGGCGCGTTTCAAACCTGAGCGGGGATACAGGAGGCACATCATGAAAAGCATGCTGATCGCGTGTGCAATTGCGGCGGGAGCGAGCCTCGCTGCCACCGGTGCGCAAGCGCAGAGCCACGGAGGTGGCGGTCACGGGGGCGGTGGTTTCCACGGCGGCGGTGGTTTCCACGGCGGCGGCGGATTCCATGGCGGGGGGAACTTCCATGGCGGTCACAACTTCCATGGCGGCCACTTCCACGGCCGCGGATTCCGCGGCTTCGGCAGCGTGTTCATCGGCGCCCCGCTGTTCTGGCCCTACTACGGCTACCCGGCGTATTCGTACTACGACTACCCTTCGTACACGTACTACGATTATCCGGCGCAGGTGTACGTCGAGCCGCAGCAAGCGCAACCGCAAGCGCAGTTCTACTGTCCCGACAGCGGGTACTACCCGGCCGTACCGACGTGTCCGAAGGGCTGGCTTCGCGTAGTACCGGACAACGCGCCGCCGCAATACTGACGAAGCGACGTGCGCGTCAACGCCGGCCGATGCGCACGAGTCGATCGGTGCCTGATTCGGCGCCCCAGGTTTCGTGCGCGCGACCCTGCAGCTCGCGCACGTCGGCGTGCTCGCGATCGGAGGGGAACGCGGTGAAGCGCTCGGTGCGCGGGTCGAAGCGGATGATCGCATTGGCCGACCAGTCCGACAGCCATACGTTGTCGTCCGGATCGACCCATACGGCGTACGCATGTGCACGCCCCGGCAGCTTCCATTCACGCCACGCCTGCGCGGCCGGGTCGTAACGTCCGACCTGGCCCGTGTTCCAGTAGCTGACCCAGACGTTGCCCTTCGAGTCGGACCATACTCGGCGCGCACCCTGGTTCGCCGTTGGAGGCGCGATGACGCTCGCCTTGCCGGTATCGACGTCGACGTGCGCGATGTGATTGCCCGCAAGCGACGCGTAGTACACGTCTCCCGACGGTGTGGTCGTCATCCCGTACGGGCCGGCCCCGCCCGGCGCGCGCCAGATGTCGATATGGCCGCTCGCCGGGTCGAGGCGCCCGTAATAGCCGGCTTGGCCCGTAAACCACAGCCGTCCTCGGCGATCGAAGGTCGGCGTATTGAGATTCGCATCGGGCGCCGAGGCAGGCAAAACCCAGCGCGTGATCGTGTGCGTGTCTGCGTCGACGCGGACGATCGCATTGGCACCCCCATCGGTGATCCAGGCCGCGCGGTCGGGACCGACGATGACGCCGTGCGGCGCCGATCGCTCGCCAAGCGCGATTTCGACGGAACGCCCGCTCGCCGGATCGAGTATGCCGAGCTTGCCGACCGCCTGCCCGGTGTAATAGACCGGCCCGCCGGGCTGCGTAGCGGCTGCGACGTCGTGCGGGTGAACGCCGGCCGCGACAGGAAAATAGGTGGTTGCCAGCGGCGTTTGCGCCGTCACCGGCGTGGTGGCGATCGCGAGTGCGATCGCGGCGAGCCAATTCGTGCGATGCATGGATGCCCCCAACGTCACCAGCGAAAGTGTAGGCGCACGCACCAGCCGTGTCGCCGGCGTGGCAATTTCGACGACGCCGCGGGATCCCCGAGCGCCATTCCCGACCAAATGCATTGCCGACGGCGAGGTGCGCGGCTTAGGATGAACCGTTCGCCGACTCCGGCTTCCGGGAATACGCCATGCATTTCTGCCTTGTTCCACGCATCCTTGCCCTTGTCGTCCTCGCCGGCGCGGCCGCACCCGCCGCCGCGGTGCGCTGCTACGCGATCGTGGACGGCAGCAACGAGGTGATCTATCAGGACACGACGCCGCCGATCGATTTGAGCGACGAAGGCGCCGCGGCCCGCGACGCGATGCGCGCGCGCCACCAGCAGCTGATCACGATGAACAGCGAGCAATGTCCACCGATCGATCGTGGCCGTGTTGCCGGCAAGGGTGGCCCGGCGACCGTCGAGGAGATCGTCGCCGGAATGCGGCCGGCGGTGGCATTCGGTGGCGCCGCGAGCCGCCCGCGCGAGTCGAGCAGCGACGCAGGCGGCGTGAATCTGCCTCGCATCACCGTTCCCCGCGATACCGGCGGTGGAATGTCCGTCGGCGGGCCCGTGTCGGGCATGTCGATCCGCTGATTCGGCCGGTACGTCGATGCCCGGCTCCGGCCGCAGCCCGGCGCCGATCAGGATGCTGCTGCGCCTGTTTCCTGCGGCGCATCTCGTCGTCAGCGTCCTGTTCGTGCTCGCAGCCCTTGGCCTGCTGTGCTTTGCCGGCTACGAGCTGTGGCAGGTCGTGGCGCCGGGCGAGTCGGCCGTGCAGATGCGGCTCGGCCACGTGCTCGATGCGATCGCGCTCGTCACGATCGCGGTCGCGTCACTCGAGCTCGGCCAGACGATCGTCGAGGAGGAAGTCCAGCGCGAAGCCCACATGAGCGCGCCGACGCGCGTGCGGCGCTTCCTGTCGCGGTTCATGGTCGTGCTCGTGGTCTCGCTGTCCATAGAGACGCTCGTCGCGGTGTTCCACTACAGCCGCGACAACCCCGAGCTGCTGCCCTACGCCGCCACGATCGGCATCACGGCGGCGGCCTTGCTCGCCGGCTGGGGCGTTTTCATCCGTCTCAACGAATCGGCCGAGAAGCTCGAGCCCGAAGCGATGGAAGCGGCGAAAAGCGAGGATCAAAAGATCGACGAATCACGCAGCAAGCACTGACGCGCCCGGCGCCGCCGAGGCGCCGGGCTGGCGACGTGCGATGTCATGGTCGCGCAGTCCTGGCAGTGGCTGCCAACGCTAGCCATTGCCCTCCTTGTCCTTGTCCTTGCCCTTCTCGTCCTTGGGCGGCGGCCGCTGCGCAGGCTGCCGCTGCTCCGGAGCCGGGCGCGCCGCCTGGGGCGGCGGTCCGCGCGGCGGCTCGGGGCGGCGCGCCGCTTCGGGCTGCGGTTGTGGACGCGCTTCCGGCGGACGTTGCGGCTGCGGCCGCGCTTCCGGCGGACGTTGCGGCTGCGGCCGCGCTTCCGGTGGACGTTGCGGCTCGGGACGCGCTTCCGGCGGACGTTGCGGCTGCGGCCGCGCTTCCGGCGGACGTTGCGGTTGCGCACGCGCTTCGGGTGGACGTTGCGGCTCGGGCCGGGCCTCGGGTGGACGTTGCGGTTGCGCACGCGCCTCGGGTGGACGTTGCGGCTCGGGGGCGGCTCGCACCGGTGGCGCAGCCTGGGGCGGGGTCCGCGGCGTTACCGGGACTCTTTCTTCGGGACGCGGCGCAAGGCCGGGCGGGCCTCCTTCGGGCCGGCCGGGCGCTGCCCGCGGAGTCGGGACGGGCCGCTCCGGCGGCCGCGACGCGCCAGGAACCGCGCCGGTCTCCGGGCGTCGCGCTTCGGGCGGACGCGCGACTCCCGGCGATTCGGGCGCAGCACCCGGTGTCTCCGGCCGTGCGCCGGGCTCCGCCGCCCCCGGCGGCGTGCGGGGGGTGGACCGCGCCGGCGGCGCGGCACGTTCAGCGGGTGCCGCTTCCGGCGCATTGCGCCGAGGCACGGTTGAGGGTGGCGCAGTCGGCCCGCGCGGCGGCGGTGCGGCAGCACCCGGCGGTCCCTTCGGCGCAGCTTCGGGTGCTGCACCCGGCGGTCCCTTCGGTGCGGCTTCCGGCCCTGCGGCACCCGGAGGTCCCTTGGGTGCGGCGCCCGGACGGCGCGTCCCCGCCTCGCGGGCCGGCGGCGCTGCATTTGCAGCGGGTTTGGGGGGCGAAACAACTTTCGCTGGCGCGGGTGCCGCAGCGGCCGATGCGGCCGCGGGCGGCGCGGCGCGGCGCAGCGTTTGCACCTCCGCCCGCGTCAACGGACGCCCGGGATTTTTCTCCAGCGCCTGGACCTTCTGTGCGTCGGGCACCGGCGGCGGAGGCGGCGGCGCCTTGGCGACGACCTGGCGCTGCATCGTGGCGGCCGGCGGGCGCACCTGCGCCGCGGGTGCCGCGCCGAGAAACGCCGGGCGTGCCGGAGCGACCGCGGCGACCGCCTGCACTTGCGCACGCTGCACGGCCGTTGCAGGCAGCGCGACCGCCGCGCGGCGAACGCTCTGCGATTGCGCAAACGCCGCCGGCGGCACGGCCGTCAACGCGTTCGGGGCGCTGCGATTCACGTAATTCAATTGCGACACGCGCGTCGGGTTGTTGTAGATGTTCGTGATGTTCGTCACGTTCACCACGGTATTGGTGACGTTCACGCGCTGGAAGTAGTTACGGCTCACGCGGTACGGCGGCACGTAAACCTCGCGCGGCCCCAGCGGGAACCAGCCTATTGCCGGTCCCGACGACACCGACAGGCCGAAGCCCGCGCCGCCGACGAACGCAACGAGCGCCGGCGCATAGACGGCGCGCGCGCTGCGCGGACCCGGCACCCAGCCCCATCCGCGGCCGAAATGCGCCCAGCGTCCGTAATGGAACGGCGCGAAGCCCCACGGCTCGTCGTCCACCCAGGTCCAGCCCCACGGGTCGATCCACGCCCAGTGTCCTTCGCGATACGGCGCCCAATCGGCCCCCACCTGGCGCGGGAACCAGACGTTGCCGTACGTCGTCTCGTCGCTCCATGTTCCATAGCGATCGAGGTCCTCGTAGCCGATCACCGCAGGCGACACGTAGCGCAGCGATGCCGAACTCGTATAGACGCGATCGCGGTCCTGCACGAAGCGGGTGAACGCGTCCACCGGTGGCAGCGCGACGAATTCGCTGTCGGAAACGTCGGTGCCGTAGAAGCGGTACGCCTGCCCGGCAGTGATCACATACGAGCCGCCTTCACCGTAGACGTCGCCGCTGCCGTCGCGAACGGCAACCATCGTCGAGCCGTCCTGCGGGTCGACCTCCACGCGATAGCGCCCGGGACGCGTGATCGAGAAGGCCAGGTTGGGCGTGTCGATCTCGACGATGTTGTCCGCCGGCACGCGACGCACACGAACCTCGAGCACGCCTTCCTGCACCTGCATCTGAACGATGCGATCGTCGAGATTCGAAACCGCAATGCTGGTGGTGTCGCCGAGCCACCACGTGCTGTTGTCGATCGCGACCTCGGCGCGCGAATCGCTGTCGGCCCAGAGGCGATCCCCGGTGACAATGGGCCGGTTCACGCGCGCCTCGACCCAGGCATCGCTGCCGCCTGGCGAGAAGCTCACGCGGCCGCTCGCGTACGACATTCGCGCGACACGCGACGGGGGATCGGCATCCGATCCGGAATCCTGCGGCAGCGGCTGCGCGCACACGGAAAGCGACAGCATCGCAGCGACGATTGCAAGCAGATGCGTCAGGCGTGGCGAGGCGTTGGATCGAGTCATGGCGTTGTCCTGTAGCGCTGTGGGTCGGGTCCTACAAGGCATGCGAGCGCTCTCCCGCGCGGTTGTAATTGCTACTTACCGCAGCGTTCGCCCGAGCCATCGACGTTTCCGTGAAGCAACGTCGCAAACATCACGCCATCCAGAACGCGCGGAGGCGCGCGTTTGATGACAGCGCTTTCGTCGCCGCTCGACGACAGTCATCCCGCGCCATGGTCGCGCCGGCATCGCGCGGTATGATGTCCGGCTCGGCCGCACCCTGCGCTGTGCGTAGCGTGCGCGTCGCGCGTGCGACGAGCGTGCTCGATCACGAACCGCTACATCTGCACGCGGTCGAATCTCGGCCGGAAAGCACTGTCGCCGCGACAGGACAAGCAACAAGGAGCCAAGGATGAAACGGCTGTTCGCGTTGTCGGGAATCACGATTGCACTGCTGGCCGGTGCCCCGTGCGCGCTCGCGCAATCATCGCCACCGCCGCTGCCGTCGCTGACGCAGCAGCAATCGGCGACCCTCGAGCAACGGCTCGACCCGTATCGCAAGCAAACCGAGGATCGCGTGTCGCGCGGTGAGATCACCGCGGATGAAGCCGATCGGCTGATCAAGTGGCGCGAATGGCAGATCGCCCGCCAGGTGGCCGGCGTGTCGTCCGCGCCGCGCCCGGGCGCACGCAGCGATGTGCCGCCTGACTACGTCGAACCGCGTCCGCGCGACTACGTCGAGCCGGTGCCCCCCGACTACGTGGCCGAGGCGCCGTCGCGCAATTACGTCCTCGTCGAGCCGCCGCCCTACTACGTTCCGTATTACCGCTATCCCGCCCCGTATTACTGGGGACCGCGCTCGTATTACTGGGGGCCCGCCGTGTGCGCCGGCGGGTTCGGCCGCCACTTCGGCGGCCGGATCTGCTTCTGAGCCGCGTTCGGCATATTGCCGGCAGGCGGAGGCGCGACATCGCGGCGCTCGCTGCCGTATCGCTCGCGTGCGCAGCACTCATCGTCTCGACGGCGAGTGCCGCCTTCGGCTTCGAGGATGTCGCCGCGCGCGCGAAGAGCCTCGCAGCCAGCGCTTACAAGAAACCCGACGTCAACCTGCCGAAGGCGCTGCAGGAACTGACGTACGACCAGTACCGCGACATCCGCTTCAAGCCCGACCGGGCGCTGTGGCGCAAGGCCAACCTGCAGTTCGAGGTGATGTTCTTTCACCAGGGCCTCTATTACAACTACCCGGTGCGCATGCACGAGGTGACACCCGACGGCGTGCATGACATCCGCTTCGACCCGAGCCTTTTCGATTACGGCGCGAACCATATCGATCCCAAGGAGCTCGACGGACTCGGCTTCGCCGGGTTTCGCGTGCACTTCCCGATCAATTCGCCGCGCTACAAGGACGAAGTGCTGGTGTTCCAGGGCGCGAGCTATTTCCGCGCGCTCGGCAAGGGACAGCGCTACGGAATTTCCGCGCGTGCCCTTGCTATCGACACGGCGCTGATGTCGGGCGAGGAATTCCCGCGCTTCACCGAATTCTGGATCGAGCGCCCGGCGCCGCAGGCGCGCGAGCTGCGCATCTACGCGCTGCTCGACTCGCCGCGCGCGACCGGCGCGTATCGCTTCGCGGTGCGTCCCGGCGTCGACACGGCGCTCGACGTGCGCGGCCGGATCTATCTGCGGCAGAACGTATCGAAGCTCGGCATCGCACCGCTGACGAGCATGTATTACTTCGGCGAGAATCATCGCCTCGGAATCGACGACTTCCGGCCCGAAGTCCATGACTCGGACGGCTTGTCGGTGCAGTCGGGCACCGGCGAATACCTGTGGCGCCCGCTCGTGAATCCGAAGCGGCTGCTGGTCACGTCGTTCGCCGTCGACAATCCGCTCGGCTTCGGCGTGCTGCAGCGCGATCGCCGCTTCTTCGATTACGAAGACCTCGAAGCACGGTACGAGACGCGCCCGTCGGTCTGGATCGAGCCGAAGGGCAACTGGGGCAACGGGCGCATCGAGCTCGTGCAGATTCCCACGCCCGACGAGACGAACGACAATATCGTTGCGTACTTCGTCCCCGATGCGTCGCTCGCGCCGCTGCAGCCCTACGATTTCGAATACCGGATGCTTTGGCAGAAGGATAACGAGACGCGTCCGACGCTCGCTTACGTGGCGCAGACACGCCGCGGTCACGGCTACCTGCGCAAACCCGACGACAGCATTGCGTTCATGATCGATTTCGAGGGTGACGTGCTGCGCAACCTGCCGGCCGATACGCCGGTGCAGGGCGTCGTCAGCACCGATTCGAACGTCGAGCTCGTCGAGGCGAACGCCTACCACAACGACGTGACCAACGGATGGCGCCTTGCGCTTCGCATCAGGCGCCAGGACGACAAGAAGCCGGGCGAGTTGCGTGCCTTCCTGCGTAACGGTGCCACGACGCTTTCGGAAACATGGAGCTACATCCTTCCGACGAATTGAGCGCGGGCGTGGCGGCGCTGCTGCGGCGCTACCTTGCGCGCCTTCCACTCGCCGCCGACCGGCGTTCGGCATTGCTGGCCGACGCGCTGCAGTGCGCGCGTGACGCGGGCGATGCTCTCGCGCGGCTGCATGCGTCGCTGTCGGCTTCCGCCGCCAATTCGGCGAACGCCGCCTACGCGACGATCGGCGCCCGCGTTCGCCTCGCCACGACCCGCGAAGGTCCTGCGGCCGAGGCGATCCAATGCCACGACATCCACGGGCGCGAACGCCTGGAGACCACGCCGCGGCTCGCGCGGAGTCCGATGGCTCCGCATGCCTGGTTCAGCCGGCGGAAGCAGCCGGATGACGCCGGTCCGGCTCACTCCGGCCGCGATCGCCGCTCGGCCGCGAAGCCGCGCGACCCCGGGAGCCGCTGGCGCCAGCAGGCGGCGCACCGGCGCCTCGTGCTCGTGACGCTCATCGTCGTGCAGACGCTCGTGGCCAGCGACTACATGGCGCTGATCCTGCCGTACCACGGGCGCCGGCCGCTCGAGATCGGCATCCTGGTGTTGTTCGCGATATTGTTCGCGTGGATATCGGCCGGATTCTGGACCGCCCTCGCGGGATTCTGGCTGCTCGCGCGTCGGAACGACCGTTATGCGATCTCGCGGCGCATGATCGGCGACGGCCCCGCGTCGATCCCCGTCGAGGCGCGTACGGCACTCGTGATGCCGATCTGCAACGAGGACGTGCCGCGCGTGTTCGCCGGCTTGCGCGCGACGTGGGAATCGCTGCGTGCCACCGGCGCGCTCGACCGCTTCGACTTCTTCGTGCTGTCCGACACGGGCAACCCAGACACGCGCGTGGCCGAGCTCGACGCGTGGCTCGCGCTGTGCAATGCGGTGGATGGCTTCGGCCAGATCTTCTATCGCTGGCGCCAGCACCGGATCAAGCGCAAGAGCGGCAACATCGCCGATTTCTGCCGCCGCTGGGGACGCAAGTATCGCTACATGATCGTGCTCGACGCCGACAGCGTGATGAGCGGCGACTGCCTGACCGCGCTCGTGCGCATCGCCGAGGCGAATCCCGACGCCGGCATCATCCAGACGGCGCCGCGCGCAGCCGGCCGCGACACGCTTTACGCGCGCGTCCAGCAGTTCGCCACCGGCGTGTACGGACCGCTCTTCACGGCCGGCCTGCACGCCTGGCAATTCGGCGAATCCCACTACTGGGGACACAACGCGATCATCCGCGTGGCGCCGTTCATCCGCTACTGCGCGCTCGGCCGCCTGCCGGGCCACGGTGCGCTGTCGGGCGAAATCCTGTCGCACGATTTCGTCGAGGCCGCGCTGATGCGACGCGCGGGCTGGGGCGTGTGGATTGCGTATGATCTTGCGGGCAGCTACGAGGAAATGCCGCCCAATCTCATCGATGAGCTCTCGCGCGATCGGCGCTGGTGCCAGGGCAACCTGATGAACTTCCGCCTGTTCTGGATGAAGGGACTGCATCCCGCGCACCGCGCGGTGTTCATGACGGGCGTGCTCGCCTACCTGTCGGCACCGTTGTGGTTCCTGTTCCTGATCCTGTCGACGGCGCTGCTCGCCATTCACACGCTGTCCGAGCCCGCGTATTTCACCGAGCCGTACCAGCTGTTCCCGATCTGGCCCGAATGGCGACCCGAATGGGCGATCACGCTGTTCTCGGCGACCGCGCTGCTCCTGTTCCTGCCGAAGCTCCTCGCCGGGCTGCGCGTCGCCTTCACCGATCCCGCGCGCCACGGCGGGCGCGTGCACCTCGCCGTGAGCCTGGCGGGCGAAATGCTGTTCTCGGCGCTGCTGGCGCCGATCCGCATGCTGTTCCACACGCAATTCGTGCTGACGTCGCTTGCCGGGAGGACCGTGCGCTGGAAGTCGCCGCCGCGCGGCGACAACGAGACCGGTTGGCGCGCCGCGCTCGCGCGCCACGGCGTGCACACGTTCGTCGGGATCGTCTGGGCCGCCATCGCCTGGTGGTTGAATCCGTCGTACCTGTGGTGGCTGCTGCCCGTCGTGGGAGCGCTCGTGCTGTCGATTCCGTTGTCGGTCGTCACGAGTCGCGCGGGACTCGGACGCAAGCTCCGCCGGCGCAAGTACTTCCTGATTCCCGAGGAGTCCGAGCCACCCGACGTTATCCGCGCAACGCGCCGGTACTGGCATCGTGCCGCCGCGCCCGCCGATTTCGCCGCAGCGGTCGTCGATCCGATCGTCAACGCACTCGTGTGCGCGCAGGCCGTGTCGCGCCCGGTGACCGGCTGGCCGCGCGAGGCGATCGCCGACGCGCTGGTCGAGCGGGCGCTGCGCCACGGCCTCGATGCGCTGACGCCGTCTGACCGCAGCCGCCTGCTGACCGATCCGGCTGCGCTGTCCGCCCTGCACTTCGCGGTATGGACGTCGCCCGCGGCGCACGTGTCGTGGCGCGAGGCGATCGCGCGTCCGGTCGCGCGCCCGGCGGTGCCGCGCCTGCACACGCACGACGAAACCGAAGCCAACGAGTCCGCGGCCGGCCTGCCCGCGTCGCATCCGGTGCACGGCTGACCAACGGACCACCGGCAATGACTTCTCCCGCGAACGACGGCAGCACGGGGCTTCCTCGTGCGACTCCGATGCGACGCAGCCTGCCGGGGGCGAACACGCCGGAATCGATCGAGCCGCTCTTCGATTCGATCTGGCCTTTCCTCGCGATCGTCATCGTGCTGGTCGCGCTCGCGTTCATCGATTTCCTGCTCGTCCAGCCCGCGGCGTCGGCGCGCATCACGCTGCTTGCATTGCGCCTCGCGTCGAGCGCCGCGTTGCTGATCCTCGCGGGCCTCACGCTGCGGCGCCTCTTCGCACAGCGCGCGCGCCTGCAGCAGGCGCTTCGCGCCAGCGAGGAGCGGCTCGTGAGCTCGCTGTCGGACATCCAGATGCGCAAGCAGGCCGAAGCGCTGCTCGCCGAGGAGAAGGAGCGCGCGCAGGTCACGCTCGCGTCGATCGCCGACGCCGTGGTCACCGTCGACACTTCCGGGCGCATTGAATTCCTCAACTCCGCGGCCGAGCGCGTCACCGGCTGGCCGCTCGCCGAGGCGCGGCAGCGCCCGGTGGCCGAGGTGTTCGCCGTCGTCGACGAGGTGACGGGTGCGCCGATCCCCGATCCCGTGGGACGCGCACTCACCGATGGCGCCATCGTCGAGGCGGAGGGCAATGTGGTGCTGCTGTGCCGCGGGGCGGAGTCGATCGCCATCGACTACAGCGTCGCGCCGATCCGCGATCGTGCAGGCAACAGCGTGGGCGCCGTGCTGGTGATCCAGGATATGAGCCGCGAGCGGCAGTATGCGGCGCGCCTTTCCAACCTCGCGAGCCACGACGCGCTCACCGGACTTCTCAACCGGCGCGAATTCGAGCAGCGGGTGCGCGCGATCGTCGAGCAGCGCGAGGGACCGGAAGGCCAGCACGCGGTGCTCTACCTCGACCTCGATCAGTTCAAGGTGGTGAACGACACGAGCGGGCACGCGGCCGGCGACGAGCTGCTGCGCCAGGTCGGTGCGCTATTGCGGCCGCGTCTGCGCGAGGGCGATGTGCTCGCGCGGCTCGGCGGCGACGAATTCGGCGTGCTGCTGCCGCATTGCCCGCCGGCACCGGCGCTGCGCATCGCCGAGGCGTTGCGCAAGGCCATCATCGACTTCCGTTTCGCATGGAAGAATCGCTCGTTCACGATCGGCGTCAGCATCGGCCTCGTCAACCTCGCGGACGGACCGCACACGCTCGCGAGTGTGCTGTCGGCGGCCGACGCCGCGTGCTACCTCGCGAAAGACAAGGGCCGCAACCGCGTGCAGGTCTACCGGCCCGAGGACAGCGAGGTCACGCTGCGCCGTGGCGAGATGGAATGGGTGCACCGGCTGCACCGCGCGCTCGCCGAGGATCGGCTGTGCCTCTACTCGCAACCGATGCGCGCCATGCATGCGCCGGGCCCGCACGTGCAGCACGAGGAGCTGCTGGTACGGCTGATCGACGAGCAGGACGAGCTGATCCCGCCGATCGCGTTCATTCCCGCCGCCGAGCGCTATCACCTGATGCCGTCGATCGACCGCTGGGTGATCCGGACCGCCTTTCGCGTGCTCGCGGAACGCCGCGCCGCAGGCGCGACCCTCGGCACGTACGCGATCAACGTCTCCGGCGCGTCGATCGGCGACGACCAGTTTCTCGACTACGTTCGCGAGAGCTTCGCGCGCTTTCGCATTCCGCACGCGTCGATCTGCTTCGAGATCACCGAGACGACCGCGGTCACGAGCCTGTCGAAGGCCGCCGAATTCATCGGCGCGCTGCGCGAGCCGGGCTGCCGCTTCGCGCTCGACGATTTCGGCGTCGGCGTATCGTCGTTCACGTACCTCAAGCAGTTGCCGGTCGATTTTCTGAAGATCGACGGCAGCTTCGTCAAGAACATGCTCAACGATCCGGTGGATGCGGCCATGGTCGAGGCCATTCATCGCATCGGCCGCGTGATGGGAAAGCAGACGATCGCCGAATCGGTGGAAACGGCGGCAACGCTCGATGCGCTGCGCAGCGTCGGCGTCGACTACGCGCAAGGCCACGCGATCGCGCCGCCGTCGATGTTCGCACCTCCCGGGTCGCGCATGCGCCACGTTTCCCAGCGCGGGCGCGCCGAAGCGAGCCGGCCGCCGGCTTCGGCGGCGCGCGTAACGCTCGTTTCACGCACTGGCAACGACAGGAGTCACCGATGAGCCCCGCAGCACCAGCTGACGAAGCGCGAAAGACGGCGCTCGTGACGGGCGCGGGCAGCGGCATCGGCCGCGCCGTTGCGCTCGCCCTCGCCGATGCGGGATACCGTGTCGCGCTTGCCGGACGGCGCAAGGATGCGCTCGACGAAACGGTGCGCGCCGCGCCAGCGCGCGATGCCGAACTCGTCCCCGTGGTCACCGACGTGAGCGATCCCGATTCCGTTGCGCGGCTCTTTGCAAGCATCGCCGAGCGCTTCGGCCGGCTCGACCTGCTTTTCAACAATGCGGGCATCGGATCGCCTGCGATGGGCCTCGAGGAGTTGCCCGTCGAAACGTTGCGCGCGGTGCTCGACACGAACCTGCTCGGGCCCTTCCTGTGCACGCAACATGCGATCCGGATGATGAAGGCGCAGAATCCCCGCGGCGGACGGATCATCAACAACGGTTCGATCTCGGCGCACGCGCCACGGCCGAACTCGGCACCCTACACGGCGACCAAGCACGCCATCACCGGTCTCACCAGATCGACGTCGCTCGACGGGCGCAGGTACGACATCGCCTGCGGGCAGATCGATATCGGCAACGCGGCAACGGAGATGACGGCGCGCATGACCGGCGGCGTCGCGCAAGCCAACGGTGAAACCGCCGTCGAGCCGCGGATGGATGTCGCGCACGTGGCGAGCGCAGTGCTTTACATGGCCAGCCTGCCGCTCGACGCGAACGTGCAGTTCATGACGGTCATGGCCACCAAGATGCCCTTCGTCGGCCGCGGCTGAAACGCGACGAGCGACGCCGCGCAACGATCCTCGCGCGCCGATCGATTGTCGTGCCGCGTCAGGTGCAGCCGCGAAGCAGGTAGATCACGATCAGGATCGGCACCGGCACGCCGATCAGCCATGCGACGATGTACCCCCAGCGTCCCTGCTGCAGCCGGCGCGGCCCGGTCATCGCGCGCACCCGGCCGTCGCGGCCAGCGCCGGGCGCCGCGTGTGGCGCGCAAACGCGGATTTCATCGTGCGCTCCGGTTCGCCTGCGCATGCGGCGCGGCGCCCGCAACCTGTGATTCGAGCACGTCCGGCGGGCGCACCGGATCGAAATCGACCCACTTGCCGTCGCGCCACGCGCCCTCGGCGCGCTCGATCATCCGGGCGCCGTAGTCGTGCAGCACGCTGACGGCGACATCTTTGTCCTGGGGCGAGCCGGCGTTGACAGCGACCATGACGCCCGCGGGACGAAGCTGCGGCGCCGGCCGGGCGTCGCCCATGCGGCCGACCGCACCGGCCAGCGAGCCCGCATACGCGCCCGCCGCGGCGCCGCCCGCCACCGCAATGGGACCGAGTACCGGTGTCGCCGCAAGACCGGCGACGGCGCCGACCACCGTCCCCACCGCGGCGCCCTTCACGGCGCCCGCATCGCCGCCTTTCGCCTTCGGGTCGACGGGCTCGTCGCCGCCGCCCGGCAACCCCTGATGCTGGCCCGGCGGCCGCAGCGAGAACTGGTCGAGGTCGGCCGCGTCGAACCCGGCGCTGCGCAACTCGTGTGCGGCGGAGGTCGCTGCCTGCTCGTCGTCGAAGACGCCTGCCACGATCTGCGTCATTGTGTCTCCCCAGGACGTCCTGTTCAGGGACCGATACTGTCGAGGGTAGCCGCGATCCCGAGGCTGCGAGGATCGGCTCGGCGCGGAATCCCGTGTAAGGATGCACCTACGGTGAGAATGCACCTGCGGTGACCCGCCCGGCCGCGAACGCGGCGTCGTCGTGCGGGAGCGTGGATTACTGGCCGTGGTCGGGGAGCGGATTCCCGGGGCACTGGGCGACCTTGCCCCAGTACCCGTCGCAGTAGCGGAAGCGCACGCGCTGCCCGCAGACAACGCGGCTGATGAAATCCTCGCGCGTGCAGCGCGAGAGTTCGTCGTCGAGGCGCTGCCAACGATCGGATACGCGCCGGGCCGGGGGTGCCGGCGCGACGCTTTTGGCCTGCGCAACGGGCGCAGGCGCCGCGGCACTCGCTTCGGCCGCGGGCGGCGTGGGCGGCACCGGCGCCGTGGCCGAGCCGGCCCTTTCAGGCGCGCTTCGACGCTGTGTGCGACCCGCCTGCGGGTGCGGCGGCAATACCTTGATCTCCACCGGTGCGCCCGCGGCGTCCGGCGTCGCGGCAGCCGATGGCAGCCCGGTTGCAGACCCCGCGCTGCCGGACGTCGGATTCGCTGCAGGGGCCGACGCCAGCGAAGGCGTCGTGGCGGACGTCGCCTCGCCCGCGGACGCCGATGCCGATTCGGCTGGCGCCAGACCGGGCGCGGCGGTTTGCGCCGTGCTGGCGGGCGTTGCCGTTGCGTTCGCCTCGCCGGCGTCGTGCTCGCCGCGCCACCACGCAATGGCGGCAAGCGCGATCGCCACGGCGACGAGGCTTGCGACGAGTCCCGCCGCGAGCCGCATGCGCGATGGCCCGGCATCGTAGGCCGGCGGGGTTGGCGGTGGCGAGTTGGCAGCGTCCGCGGTCGCAGTTCTCGTGAGCGTCGGCGCCGCCGGTGGCGCATCGACGCGCGAAGCATCGGACAGGACGGTCCGCGCCGGCTCGGCGTGCGCTGCATTCGCCGCTTCGCGCGGCCGCCCGCGCGCCATGGCGGCAGCAACCGCGGCAATCGGCGTGGGCAGCGATTGCTCGGCGCCGCAATGGATGCAATAGCGCGCGCCGGGCGCGACCTGTCGTCCGCAACTCGCGCAGGTCGTGCGCCGTTCGCCGCCGTCGGTCGTTCTGCTCACCTCACGTTCCGCACCGTGCCTTGAACCCATCCATCGTGCCCGAAAACGGGCCCGGGTTGAAGACGTGCGCATTTTTTACACGACGGCCGGTCGTCGACCGTCACGATCGCCGCATCTGTTGCAGCGGCGGCATCGGACCCGGTCGTCGATCGTTCGCCGTTTCACGCGATAATCGACGCTTCCCGTCACCGGACATCCCCATGCAGGTCGACACAGCGAGGATCGAGAAACTGACGCGCGAGCTCCTCGAGGCGCTCGGCGAGGACCCCACCCGCGAAGGGCTGCTCAAGACGCCCGAGCGTGTCGCGAAGGCGATCGCCTTCCTCACGTCGGGCTATCGGACCGACCTGCCGGCGATCATCAACAACGCGATCTTCACGCAGACGACGAACAGCATGGTCATCGTGAAGAACATCGAGGTCTACAGCCTGTGCGAGCATCACATGCTGCCGTTCTTCGGCCGCTGCCACATCGGCTACATCCCGACCGGGCGCGTGTTCGGCGTGTCCAAGCTCGCCCGCCTCGTCGACATGTACGCGCGCCGGCTGCAACTGCAGGAGCGGCTCACCGAGCAGATCTCGCAGGCTGTCCATGATTCGATCGACGCGCGCGGTGTCGGCGTGATGATCGAGGCGCAGCACCTTTGCATGATGATGCGCGGCGTCGAGAAGCAGAACTCGGAGATGGTGACGTCGTCGGTGCTCGGCACGTTCCGCGAGTCGCAGGCAACCCGCGAGGAATTCCTTGCGCTGATCGGCTCGCGCGCTTGACTCGCGCCGCGCGTCGCGAAGCGCGCGCGCCAGCCGTCGGCCGCGATCGCGCGCTGCTCGCGCAGCGGCCGTTCGTGCTGTTCTGGTTCGCGCGCGTGTTTGCGATGCTCGCGCGCCAGATGGTCGGCGTCGCGGTCGGCTGGCAGATGTACGCGCTGACCGGTAGCGCACTCGACCTCGGCTTCGTCGGCCTTGCGCAGTTCGTTCCATCGTTCTTTCTCGTCCTCGTCGCCGGCCATGTCGCCGACCGCTTCGACCGCCGGCGCGTCCTGCAGGCGTGCATGGTCGCCGAGTCGCTCGCGGCGCTCGGCCTGTGCGCGGGCAGCGTACTGGGCAGGATCGATCCCGCCACGATTTTCGTGCTCGTCTTCGTGATCGGTGCGGCACGCGCGTTCGAAATGCCGACGATGCAGGCGTTGCTGCCGGCACTGGTCCCCGAACCGCTCCTCGCCCGCGCGATTGCGGCGACGGCGTCGGCAGGCCAGGCGGCGATCATCGGCGGTCCTGCGCTCGGGGGACTTCTGTACATCGCCGGGCCCGGCATCGTGTACAGCACCAGCATGGCGCTGTTCATGCTTACCGGCGTCATCGTTCACCTGGTGCGGCCGCGACATGCGCCACCACGGTTGACGGCGCCCGGCGTGTCGTCGGTCCTCGACGGCATCCGCTTCATCCGCGCGCGCCCCGCCGTGCTGGGCGCCATCTCGCTCGACATGTTCGCCGTGCTTCTCGGCGGGGCGAGCGCACTGTTGCCGATCTATGCGCGCGACATCCTGTTCACGGGGCCGTGGGGGCTCGGGCTGTTGCGTTCGGCGAGCGCCGTGGGCGCGCTCGGCATGGCGCTGTGGCTCGCCCATCATCCGATGCGCGGCCATGCGGGCCGGCGCATGTTCGCGGGGGTCGCGCTCTTCGGCGTGGCGACGATCGTCTTCGGGATCTCGCGCTCGTTCACGCTGTCGCTTGC
>Ga0070659_100000908_pt1 | contig 21649 bp, 17 predicted proteins | sample KBSC23metaG_FD_64666 | JGI IMG/M metagenome (GOLD analysis project Ga0070659, IMG submission 64666) | Corn rhizosphere microbial communities from Kellogg Biological Station, Michigan, USA - KBS C2-3 metaG | ecosystem: Host-associated > Plants > Roots > Rhizosphere > Soil ... | reverse complement strand
TGCAGGGCCTGTGCATCAGCGCCGCTGCTGGCCAGCGCCGCGTGGAAAAGGTCCATCAGCACATCGCCGCCGGCTGCCACCTGCGCTTCGGGCGCAGCCTGTCGCAGCAGCGCAATCAGCACGGACGTCAGCACCGCCACGCCTACCGCGCCACCCAGCAGGCGCGAGAACGCCGTGAGCGCCGTGGCCAAGCCCACCGTCTGCGGCGGCACGGCGTTCTGCGTGGCCACCAGCCCGGTCGGAAACTGCACGCCAATCGCCAGGCCCAGCACGACCATCGCCAGCGTCAGTGCCAACACGTTGTGCGGGTCCAGCAAACCCAACGCGACGATGGCAAAGGGCACCACGCACGCGCCACCCAGCATCAGGGGCTTGTAGCGGCCGCTATGCGTCATCCACTTGCCGGCCACGAAGGCGCCGAACGGAATCGACAGCGTGAGCGGCACAAGGCGCAGCGCGGCGGCATCGGGGCTGGCGCCCGCCACCATCTGGAAGCGCAGCGGCATCAGCACCGACGTCGCAATCAATTGGAAGAAGCACAGGAACAGCGCCAGGCAGCAGATCGTGACCGTACGCACGCGGAACATCGACAATGGAATGATCGGCTCGGCCGCGCGGTTTTCCTGCCAGACGAAGGCGCCCAGCAATACCACCGCGCCCGCCAGCAAGCCGAGGTTTTCTGGCTGCGCGAGCGGCGCGCCCTGGCCCACGCGCGTGATCATCAGCAGCATCGCCGTCAGGCCAAGGGCAAACAGCACCACACCCGGCACATCGATCGGGCGACGCTGATGCGCCACCGGCAGATGCCGCAACGTGCGGCGCACCACGAACAGAGCGACGATGCCCAGCGGCAGGTTGATCCAGAAAATCCAGCGCCACGACAGATAGTGCGTCAGGTAGCCGCCGATCACGGGGCCGGCCAGACTGGCCATGGCCCACATGCCACTCACGTAGCCCTGGTAACGGCCGCGCTCGCGCAGCGGCACCACGTCGGCAATGGTCGCCTGCGATACCGAGATCAGCCCGCCACCGCCCAGCCCCTGCAGCACGCGCGCAAACAGCAGCATCGGCATGCTGGTCGCCAATGCGCAGGCCACCGAGGCCAGCACGAACAGGACGATGGCCGTCGTCAGCATCGCGCGGCGGCCGTACAGATCACTCAACTTGCCGTAGATGGGCGTGACGACGGTAGACGCCACCAGATACGCGGACACCACCCACGCCATCAGCGCAAAGCCGTTGAATTCCCCCGCGATGACGGGCAGCGCGACGGCCACAATCGTTTGCTCCAGCGCGCCCAGCAGAATGGCGAGCATCAGCCCGCCCATGACCGCCATGACCGGAATATCGGCCACCGGCGGCATGCCGAGCGGGTCGCTCAACAATGCGGTAGGCGTGTCTGGCTTGGGCGACTCAATGCTGGGGCGGGAGGACATGGGAATGCATGCGAATGCCGTCACAGGCATCCACACAAATGGCTGGAACGAAGCCATTAATGATACTGCCGATTCGCAATCGTTGCAGAGTCAACGATCGCCTTTGCGGGCGATATCTTCATAACAGCGGCTGACATTCGCCGCCATGTTGGGCAGCTCAGCGGCCAGGAATTCGATAAAGGCGCGCACCGCCGGCACAAGCCCCCGACGCGACGGAAATACCGCGTGAAACTGGTGTACCGGAAGGCGGTAACTGGGCAGCAGCACGACCAGCCGGCCATCGCGGATGGGCTCCGCGCACAGGTTGAACGGCAGTTGCGCGATCCCCACGCCCGCCAGGGCCGTCTGCCCCATCAGGTACAGATCGTCGGTCACCAGCGCGGGGGTGTATTCGATGTCGATGGCGCCGCCTTCCGGCGCGGTCAGGCGCCAACGCGCGCGCTCCCCGCCCCCGCCCAAAAAGCCGACACCCACTGCGCCCCGCATCGATTCGGGCGTATCAAACGGCCCCTGCTCGGCCACAAACGAAGGGCTGGCCACCAGCACCTGGTCGCTCACCCCAAAGCTGCGTACCACCAGGTTGGAATCGTCCAGCGCCGAGCGCACGCGCAACGCCACGTCATAGCCCTCGCTGATCACGTCGACACGGCGGTTCGTCACGTCCAGTTCCAGCCGCACGTCGGGCTGGGCGCGCAGAAATTTCGACAGCACCGGTGCAATGAACACGTGCGCCACGCCGATCGGGCAGCTCACGCGCAGGCGGCCGGAGGGCTTCTCGCCCGCGTGCTCGGCCACTTCGAAGGCGGCGCGCGCGGCCTGCGTCATGGTCTCGCAGTGCTGATAGAACGCTTGGCCGACATCCGTCACGTGCACCGCACGCGTCGAGCGCTGCAGCAGCCGCACGCCCAGGCGCGTTTCCAGATCGGCTACGCGGCGGCTGACACGCGATTTCGGAATCCCCAGCGCCCGCGCAGCGCCAGAAAAGCTGCCGTGCGTCACCACGCTGGCAAACAGGACGAGGTCGTTGAGGTCTTCCATGGCCGTTCTCCGAAGTGCGGATCGATAAGCAAGCGCATTGTCTCATTCATAGAACGATGAGTATCGATTCGACCCACTACTGGAACTCGCTGCATCGCACTATCTTTGCGTCAACCCACCTTTTTTGGAGAGACACCATGCAAGTCCTTCACCTTGATTCCAGCATCCTCGGCGACGCCTCGGCCTCGCGCCTCCTGACCGCCGCCATCGTCGACGAGCTGCACCGCGAAAACCCGAGCGCCACGGTTGTCCGCCGCGACCTGTCGGTCGAAGCCATTCCGCATCTGGACGGCGCCATTGCCGCGGGCTTCCGTGCCACCGGCACCGATGATTTCGACGACGCCACCCGCGCTGAGCATGCCCGCTCGGATGCGCTCGTCAATGAACTGCTCGCCAGCGACGTGATCGTGGTTGGCGCGCCGATGTACAACTTCTCGGTGCCGAGCCAGCTCAAGGCCTGGATCGACCGCGTGGCACAAGCCGGCCGCACGTTCAACTACACGGCCAATGGCCCGGTTGGCCTGGCAGGCGGCAAGAAGGTCATCGTCGCGTCGACGCGCGGCGGTGTGTATTCGGTCGGCCCCGCCGCCGGCCTGGATTTCCAGGAAGCCTATCTGAAGGCGGTGTTCGGCTTCTTCGGCATCACCGACGTGCAGTTTGTGCGTGCCGAAGGCCTGGCGATGGGCCCAGACGCCCGCACGCAAGCCATGGATGCCGCCCACGCTGCCATGCGCGACGTGGTGAGCCAAGCCGTAGCAGCCTGAACGAAACCAGGCTCGCACAATGCCAAACGGGCGCCCGCAGTCATGCGGCGCCCGTTTTTTCGTTGGCAGATGAAACAGCAAGGCTCGGCCGGATTAGGCCGAGCCGATCAGCACCAATACTGAGCAGATCACTCGTCGCGGTGTTCGCGTGCCTGGTGCATGGCTTCGAGCAGGCGGCGCGTACGCAGCTTGCGCAACAAGACCGGCACAACAATCGCAGTTGCGATCAGGCACGGCGCGATCCAGGCAATGGTGGATTCCAGAAAAGTGGTCATGATGCGTTCCCCCGACACATGTTGCCGATGCGTGCAGTTGGGTGGCGCGCATCGTGTGATCCCCGCAGAGCTTGAGCCTGACCGTGGTCAAGACGCCCTGACATCTATATGAACGGCTATCGGCGCTGTGCGTTCAAACTTGAAGCCCAACGTTTGCCATTTGCTCTATTTCCCGTCTATCTCGACGATCTGTCAATAGTGCGCCGATAAGTTTGTAGAACATTGTGGCGCTGCGCTGACAGGCTCCGAATCCGCTCAAGCCGCTCCATAGTGCGCCCGCAAAGGTAACGGCAAGTTACGGCCGCCTGGACGTAAACACGGCGAACGCAGCGCAAGCCGCCCGTTACCGGCCTGGGCATCACAGTTTTTCTTACAAACGGTAAAGCGCGGTTGCGAGGCCTTTCCATACAGTGAGGCAAGTCCAACGACAACCCCGGAGCCTCACCATGAAACGCACCATCGCCCTGCTCATTCTTGCTGCTGCCGCTGCTTCCGCGCTGAGTGCGTGTGTGGTGGTGCCGGCGGGCGGCTACTACGACCGCCCGCACTATCACCCGTACTACCGTGGCTATTGATCGATGACATGCGCGGCGGGGCTGACATGCCCGCCGCTCAGGCCTTGCGCGCTTGCAGCATCCGGATGCGCGCGACGGCCTGATGGTCGGCCGTGGTGGCGTCGTAAAGGCGCGCCAGGTCAGCCTTCAATGCCGTGCGTGAACCGCCATCCAGGTACACCATGTGCCCCGACGGATAGAACCCCGCCGACAGGTTCTTGCGCACATCGGCATCCAGCAACGGCATCGCCTTCAAATCCAGCATGGTCTGGTAGAACGGCGTGACGAAGTCGTAATAGCCATTGGCGGAGAAGACTTTCAGATCGACGTTCAGGCTCATCGTGGCGGCCAAGTCGCCTGCGGTGTACAGCGCGACATTGCCGTTGGCGTCGAGCCCTTTCTGCGCGCCGGTCGGGTCGGTGTGGCGGAAATCCCAGTGGCGGAATGCCTGGTCGTTCAAGTCCGTAAAGGCGGAGTTGGATGTGAACTTCAGATCGTCATTCAGGTACGTATTCCACATGGCCGTGTAGACGCCGGACACCGCCGTCATGGTCGGGTCATTGCCGCCCGAGTTCGGGTCGACGCTGGCGGCAATGCCGGTGTGGATGCCCGTCACGCGACCGTCGTACGCACCCAGCGACAAGCCTTTGTCCGCCAGCAGCGTGGTCAGGAACAGCGACGTTCCCGCGCCGTCGTATGCCGCCACATCCAGGTGCCATCCTTGCAGCGTGACTGCGTCGATGCCGGTGTAGGCCGCCAGCGCTTTCAGCACGGCCGGATCGGGGTGCGTGGGCTTGGCCAGCGCCTTCTCGTAGTCCGTGCTGGCAAACACGGCGGCGGCTTCGGCAAAGTCGCCCACGTCGGTGGGCAGCGGCTGGCCTTTGGGCGCTTCGGGTAATGCGGCGCGCTTGTGGAACCACGCATCCGCCGCACACGTCGGCAACAACCCGATCGGGTTGCCCGCCTGCGTGTAGTCGAGAATCGACGACTGCAGCGTGATGCCATTCAAGTCCACGCCGTCCTCATGCAGCACATACGACAGCACACACGAACGCGCCGTGCCATACGACTCGCCGAACAGGAACTTGGGCGAATTCCACCGATCGTTGGCTGTCAGCCAGCGCTTGATGAACTGCGCGATGCTGCGCGCGTCCTGATCCACGCCCCAGAAATCGAGATTGCGCTTGGGCGCGATGGCCGTCGAATAGCCCGTGCCGACGGGGTTGATGAAGACGAGGTCGGACCGATCGAGCAGGCTGTCGGGGTTGTCTTCCATACGATACGGCGCGGGCGGCGTGAATGAAGGCATCGACGTCACGATGCGCCGCGGCGCAAACGAGCCCAGCAGCACGAACACCGCCGAAGACCCCGGCCCGCCGTTGTAGAAGAACGTAACGGGCCGCGCCTGCGCGCCGCCTCCGGGCGCGTCGGCCACGAATGCGACATGGAACATCTTCGCCACGGGCTGCGAGCTGCTTGGGTCCACGGTGACGAGGTGACCGGCATGCGCGGTGTAAGCGATGTTGCGTCCGCCGATGCGCACGGTGTGGTGCGTGATCGCCATGCCTTCGCTGGTGTCGGTGACGCTGTCGTCGGGGCCGTTGCCATAGGCGGTGGGGTCGAAGAACGGTTGGTCGGTGGTGGTCATGCGTGCCTCGTTGCCAGAAGTGCTGAAGCTAGAAAAGATTGGCGATCGCGCCGCCCTTGGGGCTGCCCAGACCGGTGCAGGCATCCCAGCCGGGCGCGGCGGCAAAGGTGCCGTTGTTGCCCTGCTTGATGTCGTTGAACGCGCTGGGGTTCTGGTACAGCCGTGCATGCAGGTAGCCCGCCGGCCGGCCCTTGATAGCGTTGATGCGCGCAATGAGCGCTGCCCATAGCGGCGCGACGGCGCTGGTGCCACCAACCACGCCGGTCTCGCCATTCACGCGCACAACGTAACCGGTGAGCGGATCAGCATCGGCCGACACATCGGGCACGCCGCGCCGCGCAAGCGGCACACTGGTACCGTGCGTCTGTTGCGCGGCCAGGCCTTGCTGCCAAGCCGGCAAGGCGAATACGGTGCTCACCCCGCCGCCGCCCGCACCACCCTGCGCGCCATCGTTCCAAACGGTTTCTTCAGCGATGCGGTTGCCGCTGGCGCGCACGCTGGTGCCCCCGCATGCCAGCGCGTACGGGCTGGAGGCGGGAAAGTCGACATGATCTGCTCGATCGGGCTGGCCATCGGCGGAGCCGCTGTCGCCCGACGCGGCACAGACCGTCACGCCCATCGTTGCGGCGCTCTGCAGCGCGGCGTTGACGGCCTGCATGGCCTGCGGCGTCCAGGCGCTCTCCGGCGCGCCCCAACTGATGGACAGCACCGACGGCCGCAGCTTGGTGTCATGAATGGCCGCGTTGATTGCTTGCAGAAACCCAGCGTCGGTATTGACGGTGAAGTACACGGCCAGCGTGGCGCCCGGCGCCGCAGCGCCCGCCACTTCCAGGTCGAGCATGACTTCGCCGTCGGGGCCGCTGGGGTCGCCGGTCGGCCGATTGGCGCCCTGCCCGACCGGCACGGCGGTCACCTTCGGCATCGGCACGCCCACTTCCTGGAAGTACGCGCGCAGATCGTCTTCCCGATAGCCGCCGCCAAGCTCGACGAACGCAATGCACTGGCCGGCCCCATCGCCCTGCGGAAAGCCGTAGAGCTGCGCGAGTTGCACGGGCGTGTATGACGCGGTGGGCGCCGCACGCGCGGGCCGAATGCCCACCGGAATGGTCCCCGGTTCCGCCGGCAGCGGAACAAAGCGGAAATGCGGCTCGGCCTGCGGACGCGAATCCAGCCCGAGCACCGCCACGACCACATCCTGCAACGACTCCGGCAAGCGCACCGGGCCGGAACGCCCACGGTATTCGCGGTCGCCGTGCGCCACGCGATGCAGGTGCGTGTCGAACGCATGGCAAAACTGTTCGACCGAGCCTTCGAGGGTGAGGGTGGCGGCGGCTGAGTTCACTTCTGCCACCTGCAAGCCGTGCGCTCGCGCAAACGCGCGCACCGCATCGATGTCATCTGTGGTGGCGCCAAACTGCGCGGCCCACTCCTCGCGCGTCAGCGGCGTGGGTGACGGCGCGCCTGCCGCATGGGTGTCGGCAAATCCAGACAGACGCGCATTGAGCGCCGCTTCATTGGGCCGCCGCAGTTGCACCAGCACCCGGAGTTGCTCCGCGGGGTGCGCATCGCCAAGGATGCGTGCGCCATCAGGGATCGTGCGTTCGCTGCCGGGTAGTGGGTGCCGGACCATGGGCCATCTCCATGTAGGTAGGTGGCCCGTGCGTCGCAATCGGCGTGCCGAGGTGCCGGACAGGATGCAGGGCCACCTCTAACCACGTTAGATGATGGCCCGCCCGGTTGGTCAATCGGCAAAGTCGCCGTTACCGGCGGAGTCGGCAGAATGCTGTGGCTTGCCTTCGGCGAAGGCGCGGCGAATCAGCGCGCCGCATGCCGAGCTGCTCACGTAGGCGCGTGGGGCAAGGGTCTCGCGCACGAGCATGCCGTAGTGGCGCTTGTCGGCCGTGATCCACGGATAGAAGCCGAACGCACCGGGCGAACTGAAGGCGCCGTCGCCGCCGGGTTGGTCTTCAATCCAGTAGTTGAGCGCGTAGTGCCACGGTAGCGCGGCTGGCGTGCTCACGGCGGCCGGGCACGTGCCAGGTTCGGTGCAAACGGCGTGCTGCCCCAGCATCCTGCCGAGCTGGTATTCACCGCGCATCAGCCGGCGCAGGAACTGGCCATAGGTTGAGGGCGTCGCGATCATGCCTCCGGCTGGCTCGGGTGCGAGGTAACGGATGCCAAGCGGCTGCTCGGCGTCGCGCAGGCCGGGCACGTTGGCAAGCTGGCGGTCAAGCTCGTTGCTGAGCGCTTCTGCGTCCGCCTGGCCAAAGCCAAGATCGATCAACAACTTCTGGTCATGGCCGCCGTTGTAGCTGAAACGGCCAACGTGGCCCGGCGTGAAAGTCGGATTGCGGCCGCGCTCAAAGCAACTCTGCACGGTGTCATTGCGATTGCACAGCAGCGGGTTGAGCCCGTCGTAACCCGAGCGCATGGTGAGCGCGTCAATTTCCGCCTGCGTGGGCTTGCCGTGCGTGCGCTCGACCACGTAGGCGCCAAACACCCATTTGGATGCCGATGCCAGCCGCACCGTCTTGTGGGCGCCAATGCGCTGGCCCTGCTGACCGCGCATCAACACGCCGTTGGCGTCGCCGATTTCCCAGTAGTAGTCGCCCAGACGCTGGCAACTGCCGGCGTGCGCCAAGGTGGATTCCACAGCGGCGCGGCGTGCGGCCAAGCTGGGTGCGGCAGCATAAGCGGCGGCCGTTGCCCCCAATGCCGCCAGTACGGCAATCCCCCGCCCCAACCTTGCAAGCGCGCGTGTGTTCCGGGCGCATGGTGCTTCCGTCATGTCGATATCCTGCTTGTTGCTTGTTCTCTGGTGCCTTGCCAACTCGGCGGCACTGTACCGCAACGGGCCCGGCGCTTCCTCTTTTGCTCGTTCTTGCTGATGGTTGTGCCTTCTTGCAATGGCCACCTGTAAAAAACGCCTGACTGTACCGGCGGCACCTTGCGGGCAGGTTTTGAGGCAACTCTGGGCCATTCGTTTGAAACGTAAGCGTTTGCGTATCGATTAATCAGCTTTAGGGATATGGAAAATCTCCGCATATTCCCTCCCCCAATATGTCCTAGACCTCCCGTTTATGAGCCAAATGGAGGAGAAGAATCATGCCAAGGCACGGTGGCGCTCCGCGTAGAGTGTTCTAGAATGCAATCGAAGAAAAGCAGAATTAAATAAAACTAAATACGCAGCGGCGGCGGGCTTTCGGGAGCGGGCCATGGGAACAATCAAACGGGGAACAGCGGGCTTCACGGCTCGTTTGGGTTGGGAGCGTCGCACTGCCGACTGGCAGGTCATCCCTACACGACGGCGCCTGTTTCAGACACGTCTTCCATCGACGCGCACGTCCACTGTTTTGCTCTGGCTATTTGCTATCTCGATTGCCGTAGGCGTCGGGCTTTTGCACCGATGGTGGTCATAACAGCACTCAATAACGTTTGTACGGGGAAGGTTGCAGCGCGAGAGTAAACACGCAGTCAAACACCGAATTGACAGACCGCATAACGGCACCGAGGGATAGTCCGACCCGCTTCACTGGGTCAATCGCATCCGGATGGATTCAACATCTGGAGCATCGTCATCCCTCCATTCGGAAACCACGCTCCCGCATGTGATCGCTGCGCCGCGAAAGCGGCATGTGGGGCACGCCGTCCAACCGGCGCGCCCGATCAATGGGGGGAGCATCATGAATATTTCATTCACCGGCAAGACGTTCAGATCCGTAGGCGATCTGTTCTTCCAAGCCATCGTCGACGGCAAGGTCCTGAGCTGCTTCGTCACGTCTGAAGCGCTGTCGCTCTGCGATTGCGCGCATCAGAAAGCCTCAGCCGAAGAGGTCTATCGCAATTACCGTGACTGGATCGAACTGGCGGCATCGGACCTGATCCGCGCAGGCACGCTCGCCCCGGTGATCGTGCGCGGCCGTGATCTGGCCGCTTCCCGCGCATCGCTGCCGCATGGTGGCGTGCCGGCCTACGATCTGGATCGCGCGCGTCAATTGCGCTTGGTCCCGCGTTCCTCGCGCTGAGTTCACATCAGCGCAGGCGCAGCCGAACGTGCGGTCGGGGGACCGCACGTTCCGTCCGTGCCTAAGCATGGCGTGCAGATCAATCGGCCGGGAAATCCTCGTCCCAATATTCCTGCACGTTACGCACGCCCACGGCGCTTTCGCTGCGGGCAGCTTCACGCATGCGCAGTTCGACGCGCCGGATCTTGCCCGAGATGGTCTTGGGCAGATCGGCAAATTCGATGCGGCGCACGCGCTTGTATGCGGCCAGCCTGTTGCGGCAGAACTGCAGGATGTCGCGCGCCAGTTCGGGGCCGGCTTCGTGCCCCGCGCGCAGCACCAGGAAGGCCTTCGGCACGGCCAGGCGGACGGCGTCCGGGCTTGGCACCACGGCGGCCTCGGCGATGGCCGGGTGCTCGATCAGCACGCTTTCCAGCTCGAATGGGCTGACGCGATAGTCCGATGCCTTGAACACGTCATCGGCGCGGCCAACGTAGGTGAGGTAGCCGCTGGCGTCGCGCGCGGCAATGTCGGAGGTGTGGTACACGCCGCCGCGCATGGCTTCGGCGGTTTTGTTGGCGTTGCCGGCGTAGCCGTCCATTAAGCCGGTTGGTCGACTATCTGGTCGACCACCTTGGCGACCACCCTGGAGTGAATTCAATTCGATGCAGATCTCACCCTCTTCGGCCTCGTGGCCGTCGGGGTCGCGTAGCGTGATGCGGTAGCCCGGCAGCGGTCGGCCCATCGAGCCCGGCTTGACCGGCTGTCCGGGGCTGTTGCCGATCTGGCACGTGGTTTCGGTCTGGCCGTAGCCGTCACGGATGGTGATGCCCCAGGCCGCGCGTACACGCTCGATCACCTCGGGGTTGAGCGGCTCGCCTGCGCCCACAAGCTCGCGCAGGGCGGGCTTCCAAGCGGCGAGGTCTTCCTGGATCAGCATGCGCCACACCGTGGGCGGCGCGCAGAGCGTGGTGACCTTGGCGCGGCAGAGCACGTCGAGCGCGGCCTTGGGCTCAAAACGCGCGTAGTTGTAGATGAAGATGGTGGCGCCGGCATTCCATGGCGCGAAGAAACAGCTCCACGCGTGCTTGGCCCAGCCGGGCGAACTGATGTTCCAGTGCACATCGCCGGGGCGCAGGCCGATCCAATACAGCGTGGAAAGATGCCCGACCGGATAGCTCGCATGCGTATGCATCACCAGCTTGGGCTTGGACGTCGTGCCAGAGGTGAAATACAGCAGGAGCGGGTCGCTAGCCTGCGTTGGCGCATCCGGCGTGAATTCAGCGGAGGCATCGTAGGCATCTTCAAAACGGTGCCAGCCGGCGGGTGCCTTGTCCGCCCCCGTATGCGACCCCACAGCGATGCGCGTGAACGTGCCCGATACGCCATCGAGCTTGGCGCAATCCGCCGCGCCCGCCACCACGTGTCGTACATCGCCCATGGCGATGCGCTCGCGCAGGTCTTCCGCCGTCAACAAGGTCGTCGCGGGGATGATGACTGCGCCGATCTTGATGTTGGCGAGCATCACATCCCAGAGCCCCGGCACGTTACCGAGCATGAGCAGAACGCGATCACCACGCTGCACGCCGAGCGCGCGCAGATGATTGGCCACGCGTGCGGAACGTTCGGCCATCTGCGCAAAAGACAGGCGTGTCTCGTTGCCCTGATCGTCGATCACCCACAGGGCGATGCCGTGATTGCCGCGCGCCATGGTGTCGAAATAATCGAGCGCCCAATTGAAGCGATCCAGCTCGGGCCACGCAAAATCGCGCACGGCGGTGTCGTAGTCCTCACGGTGCGCGAGCAGAAAGTCGCGGCACCGCAGAAAGGCGTCCAGCGATGTCATGCCTGTCTCCTGGGGTTCAGAGCGTGTTATGCACTTCAACAGGAGGTGCGTTCATCCCAAAACGGTTTGCGTGGTAGGCGCAGTCCGCCGCCCTTGGTCATTCCAAGGGCAAGGGCTGCAACGCCCCACGCGGGCCGTTTTGGGATGAACCCTCCGGGAAGCCCATCAAAAAGCCGCATGACCGCGTTGTGGCTCGCCTTATGTGGCAGGCCACACGGCACTCGCCACGTCTTGCCCTGCGACTTTTTGATGGGCTTCGCACTCCTGTTGAAGTGCATAACACGCTCTAACTGCACGCGCCTCGTCCGGGCGCTGGAAAAACGCACCTGCAACCGACACACCCACTTATAGAAGGAAAACTCCCGCCGGAACAGCCCAGAATCACCCCGGGCTATGCGCTCATTGCTAGCGCGGCGGAAAACGCAGCGATCGGCCGCCGCCCAAGCTCAGCCATGCCCAGAGCGTTGCGGCCGCCACCGCGCCCAGCACGACAATCCACTGGGCGCACACCAGCATCAACTCAGTCGTGCCCGCCATGTCCGGCAGGATCTGCGGCCAGGCCGGCGCAAGCCAGCCGTCGGCGTCAAACCATGCGCCACGCCCAGCACCTGTGGCCAGTTCCACCGCCAGCAGCGCGGCGTTGACGGCCGCAAACGCCATGCCGCTGTGTGCCAGCACGCGGCTGAACACCGGCAACTCATACAAGGGCTTGAGATATTGGATGTGCCGCGTAAGCGACCACGCGCAGACGATGAGCAATGCAAGGCTGATGGCCGCCATCGGCGCCGGGCTGCGCAAGCACACGCCAAGCGCGATCCACACCAGCGCGTTGATCTCGTGGCGCCGATAGATGCGCAGTGCACGCGCGGCGTGCAGCAGACCGATTGGGGGAACACCTGGGGGAACACCGGCAGAAGCCATGATGCGCTCCATCAGCGAATGGGTTGGTGCGGTGCCGTAAGTCAGAGCCGCATCCGCAACTGTTTGCAGTGTACCGACGCGCTATCACCCACGCGAGTTCAAACAGCATCTCTCCGCCGAACGACGGACACGCGCCGCGATCAGGCCTCGCGCAAATGCTCGATCAACTGGCGCGCAAAGACCGGCAAGTCATCGAAACGGCGCACGCAGATGCGCAACAGGCGTGTCGCCCAGGCATCGGTCAGGCGCACACGGCGGATGCCCATCGAGCGCTGCAACCGAATCGCCGCATGCTCGGGGATCACCCCCACGCCCACGTTACGCTCGACCATACGGCAAACCGCATCGAAGCTGCGCAGCCGCACACGGTACTTGAGGCGATAGCCGGCGCGCGCGGCGTGGCCGGCCAAGTAGGCCTGCAGTGCGTTGTCCCCCGTCAGGCCGACGAAATCTTCCTGCAAGGTTTCAACGAAAGCCAGCTCGCGGCGCTCGGCCAATGGGTGGTCGCGCGCGGTGACCAGCACGAGGCGGTCATGGCGAAACGGAAACGTCTCCAGCCCCGACAGGTCCACCGCGTCGTTGACGATGCCGACGTCTGCCCGCCCCTGCGCAATCGCTTCAACAATTTCGTGGCTGACCAACTCTTCCAGATCGATGTCGACTTCAGGGTGCGCCGCCAGAAAAGCGCTGAGCGTTTCGGGCAGGAACTCGGTCATGGCGGCCGTGTTGGACAGCAACCGCACGTAGCCCTTGAGGCCACGCGCGTATTCGCCAAGCTCGCCACGCATACGGTCCATCTGCTGCAGCACGACACGCGCGTGGTGCATGAGCGTGCGCCCAGCGGCGGTGGTTTCCACGCCACGACGGTTGCGCGTGAGCAGCGGCACGCCCAGCGTGTCCTCCATGCCGCGGATGCGCGCGCTGGCCGACGCCAGCGTCAGATGCGAGCGCTCCGCGCCAGCGGTAATGCTGCCGGCCTCGGCGGTGTAGAGGAAGAGTCGTAGATCAGTCAGGTCGAAGCGCACGATCCGTCTCAAAAGAGGCACGAGCCTCAGTTTCATCCTAAGGCTCGATCAATGTATCGCAGATTGCGGCGGCATCGCCAGTGGCAGAAACTGAGGCATCCTCCAATACAACCTCCCCAACCTCGCCCCCAATGGAATCCGCCACGCTGTTGCTTTTTGGCGCGGGCCTGCTCGCCGGCATGATGAATGCCCTGGCGGGCGGTGGCTCGTTCGTCACCCTGCCCGCGCTGATGTTCGCGGGCGTGCCGTCCGTCTTTGCCAATGCGTCGAGCACGGTGGCGCTGCTGCCCGGCGCGGCCACGTCGGCGTGGGCTTATTGGGCTGACTGCGGCTCGGACTATCGCGGGTTCGAGCAGGTCTCGATGCGCGCCATGGTGGGAATCAGCTTGGCGGGTGGCCTGCTCGGTGCGCTGCTGCTGATGAATACGTCGTCACGCGCGTTTGATTTCATCGTGCCGTGGCTGCTGCTGATCGGCTCGCTGGCGTTTACGTTCGGCAAGCAGGCTGGCGTGTGGCTGCGCCGGCGCGTGCAGATCGGTCGGACGACGCTGCTGGTCGCGCAAGGCGGGCTGGCCATCTACGGCGGCTACTTTGGCGGCGCAGTCGGGATCATGATGATGGCCGTCTGGGCACTGTTCGGCCACGACGACATCAAAGCATTGAACGCCTCCCGCACGCTGCTGGTTGGCGCAACCAACGTCGTGGCCGTGCTGTGTTTTGCGCTGGCCAAGATGGTCTGGTGGCCGCAGACGCTCATCATGCTGGTGGCCGCCGCGTTAGGCGGTTACGTTGGCGCGCACGTAGGCAAGCGTTTGCCGGTGCCGGTAGTGCGGACGCTGATTTCCACCTTCGGCTTTTCGATGACGGCGCTGCTGTTCTGGCGCGCCTGGTCGCACGCTTGAGGAGAAGCGCCATGTCACACGGGCAGCAGCCGCATTCGACTCACCATACGCACGCGCCGCGCGCCCATCGCGATGCCATGTCGATGCATGCGTCGCGCCACGCTGCGCGCGGTGCGTGGCACGCTCGCGCAACAGAAAGTCCATCACCTGAGCCAGAAATGGCCGGCGCACAAGCGGTGTTCTACGTGGCGCGCGGCGTTGCTGTCCTGCTCGCGGCCATGGCGGTTGGCCTGGGCGCCGCATCGGACGAAACGGAGCGACCGTCCGCTGCATACCCTGCTTCGTCGCATACAACTGCGCGCTGAGGGCTGGCTATCATCCGCGTCCGCCGCAGCACAGGCCCGCGCAGTAGAGACCCCGCAAGTACAGACCCGGATCGACCGTGCAAAGAAAAAGCCCGCGGGCCGGGGGGCGGGCGGGCTTAACATCTTCAGCCTTTGACGACGAAAGATGGTCGGGTGTGCTTTGTGAACGAGCAATGCGCCGGAATTCACAAAGCGAGGCCATTATAAAAAGGTGATGTCCCTCGCCATACCCCAACAACGTGGGGGGTCTGCGCCGCTTTCTTTAAGAGCTGTTCACACTTGGAATGCGTGCGCATTTCCGCATGCTCCAATACGCTTAATCCTTGAGCGCAGCATCCAACGTTTGCGGTGTGAGTAAACCGCTCGATGCATGGCGTTTTCCATCGGGGCGCAGGATGATCGTGCGCGGCATCTCGCCCTGCCAACCGGGGTCTAACGCAGCGCGCAAACGTTCGGGCATCGCTTCGGCATTGGCGTACTGCGGCATGCGCGCGACGCCGATCTTGCCGTCGCGGGCCAGAGGCGCCAGCGCGCGGTTCAGCATCTCAGCTTGTTCAGGGCCGTCCATCGCCACCATCACCACATCCACGTTCTGCCTGGCAGAGCGCCGCCATTGCGCGATGCGCGCGATGTTCTCGCGGCAGTAGCTGCAATCGAGCGACCAGATCTCGACGATGAGTGGGCGCGCGTGCGGTGTCTGCAGCAATGCAGGCACATCGCGCGCATGCAGCGGCTGGAATTGCAGCGTCCCCGCCGCCTGCACGGCGAAGGCGACGGCGGACAGCACCGCGCCCATCGCCAGCGATTTCCATCGAATATTCATCGCGATGCCTCCAGTGATGGATTGGACGGACTGACATTGCTGACATCCATCAGTCGGTAACCCTCGGCCTGCGTGCGCCACGACAAATAGACGCGGCCGTCGCGCGCGAGCAGTTGCGGATGGTCGCTGCCGCCATCGGTATTCGCCACGCTAGCCGGAGCCGTCCAGTGCGCACCGCCGTCGGTCGATTTACGCAGCAGGATCTGCATGCGGTTGTCGGAAAATTGCTTCCACGCAAGCCACAGCGCGCCATCGGCTGCCAGCAGCGCGGGGTGCGAAGCCTGAGCACCGGCCTGCGCGGAGTCCGCAAACGCCCAGGCGCCGCCGATCGGTTTGCCGTCAGCCGAGAGCCGGCTGTAGAACAGGCCGGGCTTGTCCTGCAGCACCGAGAACCACGCCATGTGCCGCACGCCATCGGCCGTGACGGCCAGCGCGGGACCGTGGTGCGGGCACGCATCGACACGCCATTCCGAGAACGTCGCGCGCGCGACGGCAAAGGGCGTGTTATCGATTGGCAATGTCGCCAATGCGTGATCGCGAATCTGCCCCGCAAACACATTGCGCCACAGCGCGAGCATGTGGCCATCGGTGTCGGGCGCGAGCGCAATGCGGCAGCACTCGCAGGTCTGGTCGATGACCTTGCGCTCGGGTGCGAACGTGGCGCCGCGATCGATCGACACGGTGTAGTACACCGCTGCGCCGTCGTACGACTGCTTGGCGGCCTGCGCGCGCAGCAGGTCGCGTTTGTCGATCCACGTGACGAAGATGCGGCCCGCGCCGTCCACCGCAATCGAATCGAAGCGGTGCGTGATCGGCTGGCGGTCGTGATGAACGGTAACGGGCGCGCTCCACGTCCTGCCGCCATCCAGCGAGCGCGAGAAGCGCACGAACCCCGTGTATGGCGCATCAAGCGGGCGCGACCAGCTGATGTACAACGCGCCGTCCGGGCTGGCGATCACCTTCGGGCGGTTCTCGCCGTCGGTGTAGATCGGTTCGGGCTGCGGGTTGATGCGCTGCGGCTTGGAGAGCGTCTTGCCGAGATCATCGGACGACGCCACCATCACGTGCTGTCCTTCTGCCCACGTCACCCACAAGCGCCCGGCTTTGTCGAACGCGGCCGTGGTAGCGAGCTGCGCGCGTTGTGGTTGGGCGGCAGTCTTGCCAGCCATTGCACCGTGGTCGTGGCCCTCATGCGCGATGGCAACCGTTGCCGCCAGAGTCAGCAACGCCGCCGCAGCGAATCGAGGAATTGAATGCATTACAGACGCCATTTCAGTTGTCCATAGAAGGTGCGCGACGGATACGGGTGGTACACGAAGTACCGCCGATCGGTCAGGTTGTCGACGCCGAGTGCGAGCGTGACGTGCTTGTCAATGCGGTAGCTCGCTTTGAGATCCACGGTGAAGAAGCTGCTGGTACCCCCGTAGACGTTGGGCAGCACGTCGGTGTTGTCGAGCGTGCCGTATTGCCGCCCCGAATAGCGTACGCCCGCGCCCACCGTCCAGTCGGGCGTGGCATGCCAACTCGCAAACAGATTCGCGCGCACGCGCGGCATGCGCGGCCAGGTCTTGTCGACGTAGGTGGGGTTGGCGGCGTCGGCCAGCGTTTTCGATTGTGTGAAGGCGACGTTTGCTTCCACGTCGACGCCGCGCACGCCCGCGCCTTGCAGCACATCCTGGCCGGAATACGCCAGCTCGATACCGCGCGTACGTACGCGGTCGACGTTCTGCACGTTGGTCACGTTGGGGGTGACGGTGATGTTGGTCTGCGTGTAGATGCTGTCGCGCACGTCGCTCTGGAAGAGGCTGGTACGCAGCACACCGTAGGGCACGGCCTGTTCGACGGTGAAGTCGAAATCATTGGCGCGTTCGGGCTTGAGGTTTGGGTCGTTGTTGACGATGGTGTTGCCGCTGATCGTGCCCTGGAACAGCTCCGCCACGGTCGGGAAGCGCACCGCACGGCCATACGACAGGCGCAGCAGCATATCCTGCGTCGCCTGCCATTGGATCGCTGCCTTGGGGCTGAACGCATCTTCGGTGCGGTTGGCGTAACCCAGCGCGCTGGCGCCATTGCCCAACTGACCGTTGTAGGCGCGCCAGTTTTCGTAGCGCAGGCCCAGCGTTGCCAGCCAGCGCGGCGCAAAGGCCCAGGCGTCCTGCAGGAAGGCGGCCTGCGTTTGCGTGTCGCCCTGGTAGCTGGATTTGAGCGTGGAAAGCGTTTCCGTCGACCAGTTCGTCGCATTGAAGGTCTGGTTGCGCAGGTGGTACTGGTCGTAGTGGTAGCCGGTGGTGAACGTATGGCCCGACACCGTGGGCGACGTCGCCTTGATATCGAAGTTGGACCAGCCCGTCCCGTCACCGTAGAACACCGTGCCGGGCCCGTTGCCGGCCGCCATGTTGGACGCGCGCAGGATGTCGCGCGTGACGTTGTAGGCCGACGCGTTGGTGTCGATCTTCCAGCCGCCGATCTTGGCCCTAACGCCCAGGCCGTAGAGCCAGTTTTCCTGGTCGCCGTTTTGCGGGGCGAAGGTGTTCGGGGCGATCGTGGTCGGCGTGCCGTTGATGAGCACATTGCCGCCCGTAACGACATTACCCGCCGCATCGCGCAGGAAGCTGATCGCCTGATCGTTGAAGTGGTTCTCCCAGTGGCCGAGCGTGAGCGAGGCCTCCAGGCTGTCGCTGAAGACGTAGCCGAGGCGCAGGGTCTCTTGCAATTGCTGCGTACGCTCCAGCAGTTGCGGCCCAAGAATCACGCGCGGCTGGCCGTTGGGGCCAAGATCCTGCCGTGCACCCGTCACCGGTACGGGCGTACCACCGGCCGTGAACCTGGAATTGGGCGTGGCGTACTGCATCGGCTGGCTGTCGTTCTCCAACCGGTCGACCGACAGCGCATACCAGAACTTGCCGATACGGTCGCCCAGTGACGCGCTCTCGTGGTTGCCGGTGACATTGCGCGAAAAGCCGTACGCATCGTTGTAGTGCTGGCTCATCACCTGCGTCTGCGCGGCGGCCTCGAACTTCTCGGGCTTGCGCAATGTCATCGAAATGGTCGTGCCCATCGAGTTGCCCGGCAGCAGTGCCGAGAACGGCCCGTACAGAATGTCGACGCGCGCCAGATCATCTGGCCCCACCATCGACCAGCGCGGCGGGTAGCTGTAGCTGGAGCCGAGCAGGTTCGAGAGCAGGATGCCGTCGGCATACAGCAAGCCGCGCGCGCTCTGGATCTCGTTGAAATCGCGGCCGGCGAAGATGGAGTTGCGATCGCCAATGAAGCGGCGGCGCACCATCACGTTCGGTTGGTACTTGACGGCGTCTTCGGTGGTGACGATGTTGCGGTCGGCCAGTTGATCGGCCGTCACGGTCTGCACCACGGCGGGCGTGTTGCGGGCGAACGGCGCGGGCGCAGCGTTGGCGCGCACCACGGTGGGCGCGAGTTCCTGGGTGACGGGTACCGCATCGTCAGCGGCAAAGGCGGATAGCGAGGCGGACAGCGGTGCCGCTGCGCTCAGGGCGAGCGCAGCACGGCACACCAGCGTGCGCCTGGGGCCAGCGGCCGCAGTGCGCTTGTGGGATGACATCGGGGTGGTCTCCGGATTGCGATGGCGCTGGCCATGACCCTGGCCAGACGCGAAAGCGCCGCGAGACTCACTCCCGCAGACGCGTCAGATCGACAACGACGGAGAAACCGGTGGCGCGCGCGATTCGGCCACACGCAGCGCACTGCGCGCGTATACGGGCGCCGGGCTGGCCGGCTGCCGCACGCGATAGACGAAATAGGCGGAAGGAACATCCAGCGCTGGCAGCGAGGTCAGCGCAAACCCGGCAGCAAACCCCGGGCAATACAGGCAATGCGCCACGCTGTGGTGGGCAGCCGAATCGTCGGTAGAACCATCGCCTTGCAGGTCGATGGCCACCTGCACCGTACTCCCATGCGGCGCCGTAGCACTGCACAACTCGACGGCGAGCGTGCCCGTCTGCGCCGCACGTGCAGAAGCGAGCACCGGCGACAGTACGTTCAGTACGATCGCAAGCCAGACGAGAGAGAGCCAGCGGCGATGGAGCATGAGGATGCAACGTCAGAATGTGTGGAGTATAGCGCTGCAGACAGTTCCCCAATTTGCCTGCGGCACAGTGCCGCGCAGCGGAAAATCCGGGCGGATCGACTGGCAATCCGATTCGAATTAGTCTTAATTATTTGATCGACTATAATTTATACCAATTTCCATAATCGACTCTAAAACAGGTCCCCATGGATGCCCAAATCGACGCTGGTGACACCGGCCGCTTCAACTTCCACCGCCAGGATCTTGCCAACACGCTGTGCGACAGCCTGGAAGGCAAGGGCCTGGCCGACGCGCGCTCCGGGCTGTTCCTGGCCGCGCCCCGGCGCACCGGCAAAAGCACGTTCCTGCGCGAAGACCTGGTGCCCGAAGTCGAGCGCCGCAAGTGGGTCGCCATCTATGTGGACTTGTGGGCCGACCGCGCCCGCGACCCCGGCCTGCTGATCGCCGATGCCATCAAATCCAAGCTCGCCCAGTTCGACGGGCCGATCGCCAAGCTGGCCAAGCAGGCCGGCATGGAGAAGGTCGATGTGCTGCGTACCTTCACCTTCAACCTCGGCAAGATCGGGTTGCCGGAGGGCATCACGCTGGCCGATGCGCTGGATGTGCTCTACAAGGCGGTGCAACGGCCCGTCGTGCTGATCATCGACGAGGCGCAGCACGCGCTGTCTACCGAGGCGGGCACCAATGCGATGTTCGCGCTCAAGGCCGCGCGCGACCAGATGAACCAGGGCGTGGAAGAACCCCGCCTGTTCCTCGTCTTCACGGGGTCGAACCGCGACAAGCTCGCCAACCTGCTGCTCAATCGCACGCAGCCGTTCTTTGGCTCGCGCGTGACCAACTTCCCACTGCTGGGGCGCGCGTATGTGTCGGCGTACACCGCGTGGGTCAACCAGCACCTGGCGCCCAACAACCAGTTCAAGGAAGACGATATGTTTGCCGCCTTCCAACTGGTCGGGCATCGGCCGGAAATGCTCAAGGGCATCGTCAGCGAGATCGCGCTGGAACTGGGCGAAGCTGCCAGCCTGGGCGAGTTGCTCAAGCGCGGCGCACAAGGTTTCCGCGACCGCATCTGGGGCGAAATCGAGAGCGACTACAGCGCGCTGACTGAAATCCAGCGCGCCGTGCTGGCGGTGCTGATCGAACGCGGGCAAGGCTATTCGCCATTCTCGGAAGACTCGATGAAGGCCTATGCCGTGCGCCTGGGCCACAGCGAGTTCTCCACCGCCACGGTGCAGGCTGCGCTCGACGCGCTGCGCGATAAAAACCTCATCTGGAAGGAGTCGCGCGGCGCCTACGCGCTGGAGGACGAAAGCCTGGCGCTGTGGTTTCGCGAAACGCGGGGCGCCCACGCCGTGCCGCCCCGGTTGAGCGAGTAGGTGGCCACCGGCATCGATTGCACCGTGGCCGGCGAGGGCTACACTTCGCACATCAAACACAAAAAAAACGGGGAGCCGCAAAATGGCATGCAATCGAGCACGCAATCGCACCACGTGGCGCGCGCTCGCGGCCGCGCTTTGCCTGTTGGCGGGCACCGCTGCCGCGCAAGACGCGACACCGACACCGACACCGGCGCCGGCACAAACACTGGCCGCCACCAACTGCCCGCTGCCCGCCGCCAGCTTCATCCCCAAGGACGGCTGGGCCGCCGCCGCCCAGCGCGCCACCGACCACGGCCTGCTCTGGCGCATTGAAAAGAACGGCCACACATCGTGGCTCTACGGCACGATCCACGTTGCGCGAGCCGACTGGATGCTGCCCGGCCCCGCCGTGCGCGATGCACTCCAGCACGTTGACAGCGTCGCGCTCGAACTCGACCTGCTCGACAAAGACAGCAACCGCAAGCCGCTCGTCGCCCCCAACACCAACGAAGACCGCCGCCTCATGGCCGGCCGGCGCGGTGAGCGCTTCGACAAGCTGCTCGCCGCGGCCTGCCTGCCCGACACCGCGCTCACGCAGATCCGCAAGTTCCAGCCGACCATGCAACTGGCTTCGCTGGCCGTGCTGGGCGTGCGCACTGACGGGCTCTATCCCGATTTCGGCATCGA
>Ga0070659_100000907_pt1 | contig 21655 bp, 18 predicted proteins | sample KBSC23metaG_FD_64666 | JGI IMG/M metagenome (GOLD analysis project Ga0070659, IMG submission 64666) | Corn rhizosphere microbial communities from Kellogg Biological Station, Michigan, USA - KBS C2-3 metaG | ecosystem: Host-associated > Plants > Roots > Rhizosphere > Soil ... | reverse complement strand
AACTAACCACCCCCACAAAAAAGCCCCCGAATCTTCATCCGGGGGCTCCCAATTAAAAATGGGGAAATTGATTTTACGGTTTCAGCCCATACTTATCGCTAAACTTTTTGTATAGCTGTTTGTGCAGGTTATCCAGGTTAATATCGCGGCCCTGTATATAGGCTTTTTCTACATTCAGGCTGATCATATCCAGCGCGTCGCCGGTTGATATGAACAGGTTGGCATCTTTACCCACTTCCAGGGTTCCGGTAGTTTTATCAATACCCAATATTTTGGCATTGTTCAGGGTGATCATGGATACGGCCTGCTCTTTGGTTAAACCGAAACCAACTGCCTGCCCGGCCTCAAAGGGCAGGTTGCGCTGGCGCCAAAAGCCCGTGCCTGTTAAACCGTATAGCACGCCACCGTCCTGCAATAGTTTTGGCAGGCGGTATGGCAGGTAAACATCGTCGTCTTCCTTGTCGGGAAGCGCCTGTGTTTCCTTAATAATTACCGGGATATTATTATCGCGCAGCAGCCCCGTCACCAGGTACGATTCCTTCCCACCCACAATTACCTCACTCAATCCGAACTTTTTAGCGAAGGCTACCGCTTGCTGTATCTCTTTAGCGCCATCGGCATTAACAAACAGTTTTTTGGTGCCGTCAAACAAACCGCGCATGGCTTCAAAGCGCAGGTTGGTTACCGCAGGCTTGGCAATTTCCGCGTAAGCCTTAGCCTCGGCAAAATAGCTGTTCATCTGGTCGAGCGCTTTCTGCGCACGTTCCGCCGGCGATTCTGCTCCCGGCGCGGCAACCAAACCACGGCCACCGCCCCTGCGGCCGGCAGCTCTTGATACCGGCCAGGTAACATGTATAGCGATATCTTTTTTATAAGCCGCGTCTTCCCAGTTCCAGGCATCCAGCTGCACTACCGATGATTCGCCGGATATACCCGCGCCCGTAGGGCTTGGCTGCGCCAGCAAAATACCGTTAGAGCGCACCGTAGGTATCACTTTCGAATCGGTATTGAACGATATCAGCGTACGCACATGCGGGTTAAGCTCCCCGGTTTCGGCTTCATCTACGGTGCCGCGGGCGCCCTCTTCCACCTCAACCAAACCTAAAGTGGTAATAGGGCATATAAAGCCCGGATATACTTGCTTGCCCTTGGCATCAATAACCACATCGGCAGTAGCCGTGCCGGCGCCAATGGCAGTAATTTTACCTTTATTAAAGGTGATGTAACCATTCTCAATAACCTGCCCGTTGCCTACGTGTATGGTAGCGCCAACAATGGCTATGGTTTGTGTTTGTGCTTTGGCAGGAACAATGTTTGCCTGCCCGTAGGTAAGGATAGTGCCCAGCAATAATCCTCCTAAACTTAAAAATATCTTTTTCATGCTGATTAAAGGATTAGTGTTGATTGGTACCCTGTGTATTTAATCCCGATACAAATTGAGCCTCGTCATCTTCGGTAGTTTCGCACTCATACAGGCGGCGGCGTACACCGGTAGGCCTTTGCGTGGCGGCACCGCCGCTTTTGGCCTCTATCATTTTTTGTATCAGCTTACCCTCTTCAGCTTTCATGGCTTTTTGTTTGGCCATGTCCTGCTCCATATCCCAATAGCGTATACCGTCAACAAAGGTTTTCTCGGCAACAGCATAAATAGATAACGGGTTGGCCGACCATACTACCAGGTCGGCATCTTTACCCGCTTTAATACTGCCAATGCGATTATCCACATGCAGCATTTTTGCAGGGTTAAGCGTTACCAGTTTCAGCGCTTCTTCTTCGCTCATGTTGCCGTAGGTTACCGCTTTGCCGGCTTCCTGGTTAAGGCGGCGGGCCATTTCGGCATCATCCGAGTTAAAGCCGGTTACCACGCCAACTTCGTGCATCAGCTTGCCATTGTATGGGATAGCTTCAACCACCTCCATTTTATAGGCCCACCAGTCAGAGAAGGTCGATCCGGCAATACCATGCGCTTTCATCTTATCAGCAACTTTGTAACCCTCCAGGATGTGGGTAAAGGTATTGATCTTAAAGCCCAGTGAATCGGCCACATGCATCAGCATATTGATCTCCGATTGTACATAAGAGTGGCAGGTAATAAAACGTTTCTGATCCAGTATCTCGGCCAGGGCTTCCAGCTGCAGGTCGCGCCTAACGGTGTTACCTTTTACAGCACGTGCGGCTTTATATTCCTTTGCGCGGGTAAAGGCATCAACATACACCTCCTCAACCCCCATACGCGTTTGCGGGAAACGAAGGTTAGTGGCACCAAACGCCTGGCTGCTGTTACTTTGCTTCACGTTTTCGCCCAGTGCGAATTTGATAAAGCCATCAGAGCCCTCAAACTTCATGGCCTCGGGGGTAACACCCCAGCGGTGTTTAATAAGCTGTGTCTGCCCGCCAATAGGGTTAGCCGAACCATGCAGGATATGCGAGGTAGTTACCCCACCCGCTAACTGCCGGTAAAGCTCAATATCTTCCGAGTTTAAAACATCGGCTATCCGTACTTCTGACGTTACGGCGTGCGTACCTTCGTTAATACCGCCTGTGCCTGCGATGTGCGAATGCTCATCAACTATCCCGGCAGATATATGCTTGCCTGTAGCATCAATAACCGTTGCCCCGGCTGCAGCCAGGTTTTTGCCTACGGCTTTAATTTTTCCGCCTTCTATTAATACATCGGTGTTTTTCAGGATACCGTCTTTCTCATTTGTCCAAACGGTAGCGTTTTTAAACAATACGGTTTCCGTTTTCGGGATCTCGGCATTGCCGAAAGATACGAACGGATAAATTACCGGCCCAACAACGGGCTTGGTTGCCGCTGCCGCTGCATCGCCCCCGCGACGGCCGCCAAAGCCACCGCCGCCAAAACCAGCCGGAGCCACCTGCGGCGGTCCTGAATAAGTAGCCGTCCAGGCAGACGAGCTTCCGTCGGGGAATGTGGCTAAACCCGTCATGGTAACAGGTGAAGCCTTTGTGATATAGCCGTTTAAACGGATGATACCGCTTGGCTTGTTTTTAAAATCAAAGTACATGCTTACGCCATCGCCGGCACGGGTAATGGTGCCTGTTGCGCGGGCGCTGTCGGCGCCGGTGCGTATGGCTGCAAGGGTATAGCTGCCCGGCGTTCCGTTTATACTTAAAGTAGTATTAGCTAAACCTTCAGCGTTTAAAGTGTACGTACCGCGCAGGTCGCTGATATCCAGTTTACCCACTACATACTGGCGCCCTTCTACCCAGTTCTCATAGATCACATTATCCTTTTTAAACAACTCGGCCGATGTAATAATAAAGTTGGCCAGCTTGCCCTTGGCAATTGTTCCAACTTTATCGGCAATGCCCAGCATTTCGGCTGGAACAGTGGTTACAGCGCTTAGTGCGGTTTTTTCTGTGAGGCCATAATCAATGGCTTTTTGCATGTTCGCCCAAAAAGTGCTTGTATTTTCTAAACCATAGGTAGTAATGGCAAAACGGATGCCTGCCTTTTCTAAAGCGCCCGGGTTGGTGGGTGCCAGTTCCCAGTCTTTCATTTGCGCGTAACTGATGTTGCGTGCATCGATAGGGTCCTCTACATCATACGGCGCCGGGAAGGTAAGCGGAATAATAAAAGAGCTTCCGGTAGCCTTCATATCATTTATACGCTGATACTCTTTACCGTCGCTTTTAAATATGTATTGTTTGCCAAACTCCTTGCCTATTTTGGCGGCGCGCAAAATGCTCAGCGGGTCGGTAGTTTCAAATACCTGCGGCAGGCTTTGGGTTTTGTTAAACTCGTCAAGCGAGATATTGTACTCTTCTTTCTGCGTTTTGTACCATTGCGCGTCATAATAGGTTTGGCGCAATAAAGCGATGCTTCCCATTAATGACGACGGATAATTGGTTGCGGCGGTACCTTTACTAAAAGAGTAATGCGCGGCAACCTGGTCATTCAGCATTACAAAATTATCGCGCTCATCGCCCAGGCTAACGGCTATTGATGTGCCGCGGGCAATACCATCATGTATCAGCACCTGCACGGCTCCAAAACCTATCTTTTTCAGGTCGGCGGCTTTGGTCGCATCGGCATGAAAAACTGTTTTAGCGCTCATTTCGGGTTTAATAGCTTCATTCCAGCCAAAGGGGCCGGTTTTAGTGGAGATGGTTACGGTTGAACGCCCCCCGAAACCCGCTGCCGGCCCGCCGGCGCCGAATGCAGTTCGCGCAGCTTCCGGAATACCATAAGTGGTATAAGCATCAACAAGGCCGGGGTAAATGTATTTGCCCTTTAAATCGACAATAACATACCCCTTGGGCACAGCTATACCTGCACCTACAGATTCAATAACCCTGTCTTTAATTAATAAGGTACCATTTGTAATGGTTTGATCGGCACTAACAACTATGGTAGCGTTAGTGAATGCGTATTGGCCCGGCCGTACATCCCACGAGCCATTTACCGGAAAGGTTTCCTGGGCGTGTGATAGCTTAATGAATAGCAGGGCAACGCAGAAAAGTAAAAGTTTCTTCATTGCAAGTCAGTTTTTGTTGCCCTAAATATATTTAATTATTTGCCCGGCTGTACCGTTTGCCACACCATTGTTACTAAATTTAAAAGAATTATGAAATTCTTAATTTTCCGGCTTTTATTCGTGAGCTAATATTAAAACGTGTTTATACGCCAATTTTTGCTTCCGCAAATCATCTCCATGGCGCAACAAAACAAAAATTTCAACCCTTTTATATAAAAATTCGCAATAAAAATTAACTATTAGTTTCATCCTTAATGGCTTCATAGTTATTTTTTAATAATTACGTATTTATACGTACAATCAAAAAAAATACTTGCCATCCTTAAAAAACATGCATAACTTTAAAAAAGAGCACTATTCTTTAAAATAAGTGCTTTATTTATTACGGCAATAATTTAGTTTTTAATATATGAGCCAAAACCTGAACCTCACAAATTTATATTACAAAGCAAAATATATTTTCCGTCTGTTTTTATAACCTCCAACCTGTCATGAAGGAATTTAAGACCACATGCTTAGCGGCGACCAGTGCTTTGGGACTAATAAACACTCATTGCCTGCAGGCTTAGCTGGTGGTTTTTAATAGATGATTAAAATAAAAAGACGATCAACTGTTATGAAAGAAGGTGATAAAGTAATTGATAACGACATTCGTTTCCGAAAACTGATCGAAAACAGTTTTTCGGGTATCACTTTATTGGATCATGACCTGAATATCATTTACAGGAACCCTTCTGCCGAACGTATTACCGGCTGGCACATTACAGACCGGGTTAAAAATACAATTGACGACCTTACCCATCCGGATGACCGTGATCAATTAAACCAGGTATTACAGCAAGTATTAGACCAGCCAGGCTTAACAAAAACATCCACCTACAGAACCATACATCCCGGGGGCCGTTACATCTGGTTAGAGTGCCGCTTTACCAATATGTTTGATGAATATGATGTTAATGCCATTGTATGCAATTTTATTGATATTACTGAAAAAAAGCAGGCAGAAGAGCGCTTAATTGAAAGCGAACGTTTTATCAGTACAATTACGGATAATGTACCGGCATTAATAGCTTACTGGACAGCCGATCTGCATTGCCTGTTTGCAAATAACCCTCACCTGGAATGGTTCAATAAGCAACCGCACGAGATGAAAAATATCACCAAGCAGGAATTGCTGGGAGATAAAGAATTTAAATTACACCAAAAGCATATAGATGCCGTTCTGCGCGGAGAACCGCAAAGCTTTGAGCGTAATTTTTATAAAAGCGACGGTACAACAATATATACCCAAACACAGTATTTGCCCGATAAAGACGGAGACACCGTTAAAGGCTTTTATTCTTTCATATCCGATATTACCAATATTAAGCTGGCAGAACAGGAGATCAATAAACAAACAGAGCAAATAACCGATCTGCTGGAAAACATTACCGATGGTTTTATAGCATTAGATGAAAACATGTGCTATATATACGCGAATAAGGCGGTCGGTAAAATGATCGGTATGGAGCCGGCATCATTGATCGGGAAAAATGTATGGGAGGTATTTCCGGATGCTGTTGGCTCAAATACGTATAACGCCATACAAACTGCTTTTACCGAGAAACGATACATCTGCAACGAAGATTATTATGAACCGTTAAAATTATGGCAGGAAAACCGTGCTTACCCGTCGGGAGATGGCGTTTCATTATTTGTTAGAGATATTACCCAAAAGAAACACAAAGAACAGGAAATTGAACAGCTTAATGAAAGATTTTCGCTGATATCAAAAGCGACCAACGACGCCTTGTTTGAATGGAACTTTGAGAAACAGGAGATATGGTGGAGCGAAAGCTACTTTACGCTATTTGGTTTCGACCCTGAATTACCCATCCCGCCACTTGATGAATGGCTGGCCAGGCTGCAGCCCGAAAGCCGGCCTCTTATTGATACTACTTTAAAAGATATTTATGAAAAAGGCTTAAACGACTGGCAGGTCGAAGTTAGCTATTACCGTACCGATGGCACAAAAGGCACCTTATTAAACAGGGGCTTTGTTATACGCGATGAACAGAATAAGCCCGTCAGGATGCTTGGCTCTTACCAGGATATTACGCACCAAAAAAACGAACAACAACAGAAAGCTTTGCTGAATCAGGCTATCAATGAATCGTTAAAAGAAAGAAACAACATACTTGAAAGTATAGGCGATGTGTTTTTCGCTTTGGACAAGAACTGGATAGTAACCTACTGGAACAATGTGGCCGAGAAGGTTTTGCGGAGGTCGAGAAGCGATGTTATAAATAAGGATTTCCGGAAAATATATGAGTACGCCCTTAATTATTTGCCTCTTACAAAATACCATGAAGCTATCGAGACCAACAAAGCGGTCCATTTTGAGCACTATAGCGAAGTTTTGGCCACATGGTTCGAAATAAGCGCTTATCCTAATAGCGAGGGTTTAAGCGTGTATATGAAAGATGTTACCGACCGTAAAAATGCCGAAACTACGGCTAAATTGGCCCTGGATGAAAAGATCAGTATTTTGGAAAGTATTGGCGATGCCTTTTTTGCCATTGATAAAAACTGGACGGTTACCTATTGGAACAATACGGCCGAAAAGGTTTTGCAGGTACCTAAGGCAAACATCCTCAACCATAATTTATGGGATGTTTTTTCAACTTCGGTAGGCTCACTATCCTACAAAAAATATCATCGGGCGCTAAAAACAAACAAAGCCGTTCACTTTGAAGATCATTACCCGGTTTTAAATAAATGGTACGAAATAAGTGCATACCCGTCAAACAACGGGCTCTCGGTATATTTTAAAGATATCACCGAGCGTAAAATATCCGAGAACCGGTTAACCGAGCTTAATAAAGCGCTCGAAAAACACGCCAAAGAACTTGCCGTATCAAATGCCGAACTGGAGCAATTTGCTTACGTAGCCTCGCATGATCTGCAGGAACCCTTAAGAATGGTAACAGGCTTTTTAACCCAGATAGAAAGAAAATATGGCGAAACACTCGATGCCAAAGGCAAGCAATATATCCACTTCGCGGTAGATGGCGCCAAGCGTATGCGGCAGATCATCCTCGACCTGCTCGAATTTTCGAGAATTGGCCGCACGGACGAACATTCCGAGGAGGTAGACCTGAATAAAGTGGTAAACGAGATCATCATACTCTATCGTAAACAGATCGATGAGAAGAAAGCAAAAATAACGTTCAGCAATTTACCCCTGTTAAATACACATAAAACACCTGTGCGGCAGGTATTCCAAAACCTCATCAGCAATGGCCTCAAATATCAAAAACCCGGCAATGCCCCGCTAATAGAAATTGAGTATGCCGAACTGCCAAGGCATTACCATTTTTCGGTACATGATAACGGTATTGGCATTGACGCCGAATACTTTGATACCATATTTATCATATTCCAGCGCTTACATAATAAAGAAGAATACTCCGGCACGGGGATGGGTTTAGCCGTAACAAAAAAAATAGTGGAGAGCTTAGGCGGAAAGATATGGCTCGAATCTGAACAAGGCAAAGGCAGCACATTCCATTTTACCATTCTAAAAAAATAGCTACATGAAATCGATACACATTTTATTGGTTGAAGATAACGAGGGCGATATTTTATTGACCATAGAGGCCCTTGAGGACAGTAAAATAACAAACAAGATAAGTGTGATACGGGATGGAAAGGAAGCCATAAACTTTTTCGAGAACATTAGCGATAAAGACGATATACCCGACCTGGTTTTGCTTGACATTAACCTGCCTAAAAAAAGCGGGCACGAGGTATTACGGTACATCAAAAAAAGCGAACAATATAACCAGGTGCCTGTTATTATGCTTACCACATCATCTTCCGAAAGGGATATCCTGTCGGCATACAAGCATTACGCAAACTGCTATATCACCAAACCTATTGATGTATCCGAGTTTATGAATGCCATTACTAAAATTGAAGACTTTTGGATCAATATTGTATCTATCCCTACAAAAATAAGTTATGGTGACAGATAAACAGAAATATAATATCCTGGTGATAGAAGATAACCCCGGCGATTTCGCGCTGGTAGAAGATTTTTTATTTGAAAAAATTGAGACACCCCAAATTTCACATATAGAAACATTCAAGGCAGCAAAAGCAAACCTGTCTGACGTGAGTAATAAGTATAACGTTATTTTACTGGACCTCTCCTTACCCGATAAAACCGGCGAAATGCTGATAAAGGATATTATTGAACTCGCGCATAACACTCCTGTAATTGTATTAACCGGCTATACCGATTTCGACTTCGGCATCAAATCCTTATCACTTGGGGTATCCGACTATATTTTAAAAGATGAACTAACCGCCCTGTCGCTCTATAAGAGCATTATGTACAGTTCTGAACGGAAAAGAGCCCTGACAGCGCTCGAAGAATCAGAAAAAAGATACAGTGAACTGTTTGATGCCAGCCCATCTCCTATCTGGGTATTTGACCAGCAAACACTCGAAATAATGGATGTTAACCAGGCCGCTATTGAACACTACGGATATACGCGCGAAGAGTTCTTATCGATGACGATAAAGGAGATAAGGCCCGCCGAAGACATGGAATTGCTGGAGACGACACATGCCAAGCATAAAGCCGATAAGCATACCGTGTTAGCCGGCATTATAAGGCATCAAAAAAAGAATGGCGATATCATACAGGTCGACATTCAAAGTAACCTGGTTGAATATAAAGGCAGGCCCGCTAAAGTGGTAGTGGTTAATGATGTAACCGAACGCCTTGCCCATATCAAGGCGATTGAAGAGCAGAACAAAAAAATACGCGAAATGTCGTGGATGCAATCGCATGTTATACGTGCGCCGCTTGCACGTATGATGGGGCTAATGGACCTGTTTATGCTCGATATTAATGATAAGGAACAAATTGTTGAATACCTGCAGATATCCGCCCAGGAACTGGATACCGTGATCAAAAACATTACCGAGATCTCTAAAGCAAAAATGAGTGAGTAATTAACGGATCAATTTTCCACATCTTCAGCGCCCTGCAGTTCATCTTCTTTTTTGCCGTTGCCTAACCGTATTTTAGGTTTGTCCTGCGTACCGGTAATGGTCATGGGTATACCGAGAATACCCAATGGTGGCAACCCTAACCTGAACTTGATATTCATCTTCTTATCAAAGCTTACCTGCCCCTCAAACCTTGCCCTAAAGCCGGCCATGCGCAGCCTGGTACGCTCTATAGTGATAATATTATTGGCTATGGTGGTTTTAATGGCAACTTTGCTTACATCGGGGTTGGTGGCAAGGCTATCACGTTTGGTCGATTTGGCAATAGAGCCCATCAGCTTAAAGCCCCGCATTTTAATCTGCTTGGCCGTTAGCTCTCCTCCGCCTTTTAACGAGGCGTATACCGGCTGCATATTGGCATCGAGCCTGCCGCTTAGCCGGTAATCTAATGATACCAGGCCTTCGGCATGGGCGGCGGCGGTTACCATGTCATGAAACAATTTGATGTGGTTATAGGCCTTTTTAATATCAAAGTCGTTAGCGCTAATATGATAATTAAAGTAAGCTTTCTGCGGCGAAGAGCTGGTATACGAAGCATCCATTGCCACAGGCGCGCCTATTAAATTAAAGCCGGTTTGTTTTAATGTGATATTACCGTTGCTTATGCTCATCTGGCTTTTGGCATCATTAAGGGCCAGGTCCTGGTACCTTAGTTTTTTAACATCGGCTGTAAAATTCAGATCAAGGTTTTTTGGTACGATGATCACACCTGTTGATGCAGGCGCGCCGGGCGTTGCCGGTGTTCCGGCGAAAGCCATAAAATCATCGGCTACAATCTGGTTGCTGCTCAGGTTAAAATCGCCTTTCAACACCGATCCCGGTTTTAGCGCATAGCTTATTACGTTTGACAAGGCGCCGTTCAGCACAATTACCGAGTTGCCGTAATTAGCCGTAAACGAGTCGAACTTCATCCGGTCCTGTTCAAAACTAAACAGGCCCTTGTTAATATAAAACGGTTTAGGGAACAGATCGGACGTTAAAGCAATATCCTTTACGCTCAGCGTGCCCGAATTTTGCAGCTTATCGTATCGTTTGGCCAGTACATCGCTTTGCTTTCCTTTAAAGGTTACGTTGGCGGCTATCTTACCGTTCACATTATACCCTTTAATGGCAAACACCTTATATATCTTACCAATATTAAGCACACCATGCGAGGCAACATTATACTCCACATCGGCAAAATTGCGCAGCTCAGCTTTTAACACGAATGGCTCATTTTCAAACTCGAAGGAAATAGGTTTAATTGAAACATTTGTACCGTTAAGTGTACCGGTACGGTTGGTTATAGCGGTGTTCACCTGTATGTTTTGTATCGGGTGCGGGTAGTATTTGGTTTGGATAGCGCCATCCTTCAAACTGATATTAGCTACCGTTGCCGGGAATATTTTTCGCGCGGGCAGGTATTTGCCTTTGGTTTTAATATCGGCAAAAAGGTTGCCTTTGAGATCCATACTGTCTAAAGGGTAAAACTGCTTCAGGTCGGCAAAGTTAAGTTTGGCTTTCAACTCCGCGTCTATCGGAAAATCGGCGGCATTGCTCATTTTAAAATAACCTTTAATGTAATTATCCAGCACATTGGCATTCAGGTTATCCATTGCCACATTAATGTGCTTATAGTTATTATCCGGGCAAGCGGCATTCAAATTAAAGCTGATGTTTTGTACAGCCTGTGGCAGCGATGCATATTTAAAATACCCGCCTGTAAAGCCGGAACGCAGGGTAAACTTTGGTATGCTGGTAATAACGGTATCGGCAACTTTTCTTATCCCTGTATGAATAATTCCGGTGGCGTATTTCCCCTCGGCTAATAAATGTAATGAGTAGCGCCCCTTAAGCTGGACTGGCTTTATGCCAAAGGCGCTGTTCCATTTTTCAAGGTCTATCTCGGTATTTACTTTAGCATAAACATCGGGTGTTTTAAAACCCTTTACCCGCACTACCGAGCTAAAGTAATCTTTACCAATATTAAAATAAATTGAATCTAAATTCAGCGCCAGGCTATCAGGGTTTAAGCCCGGCACCTTCACATCCAGGTTAACAAACAGATTTTTTACCGGTGAAGGCGACTTTTTGTTGGATACATACCCATTACGCACCTTAAAATTCATGCTCAGGTTGGGCATGGTATTGGTTTTGGCCAGGTATTTACCAACCAGTTCAACCCTGATATTGCCTATGCCGTCCACTTCGGTTTGATCAATCATTTTTTGATAGGCGGATGGCAACGCGGTAAAAATATCGCTCAGGTCACTTTCGTGCGAGTCGACCTTGAAGTCCATATCATACCCATCTTTAATAAAAGCGAATTTGCCCGTAAACTGCACCGGCAGCTTATTGATCATCAGGTTGTTCTTTTGAAAAATAAAAGCCAGCGATTTGGTATTGATCTTGGTTACCAGGTCGGCATTTACTTTTTTTGATAAGATATAAGCCTGGTTATTATAAAAGAAATCGAGCGAGCCTATTTCGGTATGGGTGTGCAGGTCGAAAACATCCTTACTCAAATCGCCGCTGCCGGTATAATTAAAGTCGCGCGCTTCCACCTGCATCGGTAAAGACAGGTCATCGTAAACCAAATGGCTCTTTTCTATCAGTATCTGGTCGATCCCTAAAGATGCCCCGCTGGTATCGGTTTTTGTATGAGCCTCTTGCTGGCTCCCTTTATAAATATTGTAATTGCCCTTCCCCTCCTTATCAGTTTCAATATTTATGAAGGCATTGCTCAGGTATATTTTATCGATGTTGATCTTACTTTTAAAAACGGACGACAGATCGATCCCAAACGATAGCTCTTTTGCCGATATCAACGTATCGGCCTCAAACGGCGCGCTGCCTTTTAACACCACATCATTCAGCGTAAGCGTTAATGCCGGGAAATGCTTAAAGAAAGATAAGCCCGTTCCCGAAAAGGCGATATGCCCGTTAATGTTACCGTTTGCCCAGGCGCTTATTTTTTGTGTTACCGCCTTGGGGAACAATAAGGGCAGTAAAAACATCAGCAGCAGCACACAGCCCAGGGTAATACCCGTAATTTTTAATGTTTTAACTAAGATCCTTTTAAGGGGAAAATCCATAGCGTTGTGATAAGATAAGGTTCGGCAATATACCACGCTAATTTATGAAATAGACACTACATTTGCAGCGCCATGAACGATATTTTAGGACGAGCCATTTACGACCATTACCACAACCTAAGCCAATATAAGCTTTGGATAAATAACCGCTATGGCCCCCGTGAAGAAATGCCCATAGCCACCTATTTCAGGGAAGAGGATGATATGCCCGATATTGAATGGCTGGCACTAAACGAATGCCGCGGTAAGGTACTTGATATTGGCGCGGCGGCGGGTAGCCATGCATTGATATTACAGCAACACGGTATAACGGTAAGCGCTCTGGATATTTCGCCCCTGGCTGTTGAGGTAATGAATAAACGAGGCGTTAAGCATACCTTGATGGCCGATATATTTACCTATAACCAGGGTAAATATGATACTTTATTGATGCTGATGAACGGCATTGGCCTTGCCGGGACCATTGAAAAATTAAAGCAGCTATTGCTTCATTTAGGCACTTTATTAAATAAAGGAGGACAAATACTATTCGATTCATCCGATGTGGCTTATGTGTACGAAGGTAAGCTGCCCGAAACCGGTTACTATGGCGAAATATGGTATCAGTACGAATACAACAAACAAACCACCGACTGGTTCCAATGGCTATATGCCGACGAGCACACCATGCAAGGTATAGCCCAACAATGTGGCTTTACTATGGATGTTTTGTTGGAAGATGAATTTGGACAGTATTTAACCAGGCTCACAAAAAACAAATAGACTTATATTTTTTGCTTCGCCTTTATTTCGAGATAACGGTTTATGGCATTAACCGTTAAATTTTTAGGCTCCGTTAAAATGGATTGTATACCATGCCGTGCCAGCTCTTTAACAATCAGTTTCTTTTCGTAAACAAACTTTTCGGCTATGGTTTTTATGTAGATGCCTTCCACATTTGCAGCATGCTCCGTGGCGATGGTTTTTAATTCCGTATTTTCAAAGAAAACGATCACCAGCAGGTGAAATTTGGCAATACGCTTTAACAAAGGCATCTGCCGCTCTAAAGCCGACATGCTTTCAAAATTGGTGAAGAAAACAATGAGGCTGCGCTGTTTTAAGGTATTGCGAACGGTATTGTAAAGCAGTTCCATGTTGGTTTCCATGTAACGGGTTTTCTCTTTGTACAATACCTCCATTATTTTATTCAGCTGCGTAGGCCGGTGCTCGGCTGGGATAACGGCTCCTTTTTTATCCGATATGGTGATAAGCCCTGCCTTATCCTGCTTTAGCAGCGCTACGCTTGATAGTACCAGGCTGGCGTTAACGGCATAGTCCAACAGGCTCAAACCATCAAATGGCATTTTCATCGACCGTGATTTATCAATGATACAGTAAACATGCTGCGACCGCTCTTCGGTATAGTTGTTCACCATCAAACTGCCCTGCCTTGCGGTAGCCTTCCAGTTTACGGTACGGTAATCATCGCCCGATACGTAGTTCTTTATCTGCTCAAACTCCATGCTGTTGCCCAGGCGGCGTATCTTTTTTATACCAAACTCATTTAACCTGTTTGATATGGCCAGCAACTCGTATTTACGCATTTGTAAGAACGAGGGGTAAACAGGCAAGGTTTCTGCCTGCACGAAGTTGTACCGCCGCGCGATGAGCCCCAACGGCGATTGTACATATACCCGCACAAAGCCAAACTCGTACTCGCCGCGCTTGGTGGGCCTTAACAGGTAGCTGAGCAGTTTATGTTGGTTAGGCGTTAATTCGGTTTTAAAACTTACATCGCGTTTTTGGAACTGGTGCGGTATCTCATCAATAAGCTCCAGCTTAACCGGGAAGGGGTAAAAATTTTCAATATAAATACCTATCTCGTTATCGTCGCCATTGCTTAACCTGTCGGGTGCGGCGCGTTTGGCAAAAATGCCTTTGCTTTGTTTATACAGCAACCAAACATCAATAAAGAACAGAACCGCGACAGCAAAGAAAAACACCAGCGGGATATCACCCAGCCAGTGCAAAAAGAAAGAAAATAAAAAAAGCACAGCCGAGCATCCCAGGCAAATAAATAACCGGCTTTGCAGGAATAGATTTTTATAGAACAGGCTGAAAAATTGTTTCACTTATCGTGGGATTTCTATTTTCTGGATAATTTGAGCCACAACCTCATCCGTGGTAACACCTTCCATCTCCTTATCGGGCGTAAGCATTAAACGGTGCCTTAAAACAGCAGGTGCTACGCCTATCACATCTTCGGGTGTAATAAAATCGCGGCCACGCATAGCGGCAAAAGCCTTGGCGCTGTTTACAATAGCCAACGACGCGCGCGGCGAGCCGCCAAGGAACAGCGATTTATTATTACGCGTTTCATGGATGATCTTCGCTACAAACTCCAACAATTTAGGCTCCACATGCAAACCACGCACCTGTGCCCGCAAAGCAATAATTTCGGCCGATGATAGTACCGCTTTAATTTCGGCCAGTTGGTCGGTTGTTCTCTGCTGGTGCTGTTGGGTGATGATGGCCACCTCCTCTTCAAACGATGGGTATTTTATTTCTATCTTAAACAAAAACCTGTCGAGCTGCGCCTCGGGCAGGCGGTAGGTGCCTTCACTTTCAACCGGGTTTTGTGTAGCTAAAACAATAAACGGCTCGTCCATTTTATAGCTGTGCCCGTCAATAGTGATCTGCCGCTCCTCCATTACCTCGAACAGGGCCGATTGTGTTTTAGCCGGTGCACGGTTTATCTCGTCTATCAAAACAATGTTCCCGAAAATGGGGCCGCGCTTAAAATCAAACTCAACGGTTTTAGGGTTGAACACCGATGTGCCTAACACGTCAGATGGCATCAGGTCGGGTGTAAACTGTATCCGTGAAAATTTCGCGTCAATGCTTTTAGCTATCAACTTGGCAGTAAGCGTTTTGGCAATACCCGGCACACCTTCTATTAATAAATGCCCGTCGGCCAGAATACCGGCTATCAGCAGGTCGATGGTTTCCTGTTGCCCAACTATTATTTTCCCTATGCTACCCTTTATCTGCTCCACCGCGGTATTAAGCTGGCTCAGATCTGTACGTTGTTCAAAAAATTCGTTTTCCATATTAGCTGGATTGTTTGTAAAATGATTCTATGTTTTGATTAAGCGCGATCAGTTCGCTATCGCTTATTGATTTGCTGCTGCGCAGTACAATGATCTGCCCGGTTAACTCGCGCACCAGGGCCAGGTCGGTACCGCTCTTTTGTGCCAGCAGTTGGGTAAATTCATCATCGAGCACATTGGTCCTGATGTTGTATTGAGCGCGTAAATGTTCTAAAAAATAACTGATCTTTTTTGGGGCTATGTTGCCGTTATTACGCTGTTCGTAATAAACCTGGCCCACTACATTGGCAAACTCTACCGTAGTATTGGTTAAAGGCTCAATAACCGGTATAATGCGCTGGCGGCGTTTCATTTGATAAAGTACAAACGCGATCAAACTAAAAAACGCGATATTAAACGCCCAGCGTAAACCGGGATTCTTTAAAAATACACGCATATCGTTATTCACTTCTTCACGACCACGGCTATAATATTCATCCCATATAACGTTACTCCTGTTTTTTACAAAAGATAAAGCCGTTGCTGAATAAGCGGCACCCTGTTCCTGCAATATGCTGTAATTGCTAAACATTAAAGGGTTGGCATTCAGGTATAAATTGCCTTTGCCCATGGCAAATTTAATATAGTTGCTCAGGTGCCTTTCGTTTTGGCCAAGTACAATGGCCTTTGTGGTATCAAACCGTATAAAGTAATTGTGTGTACAGTTTTTTTCGATGGCGTATTGAGTTGTGCTCAGATCCTTACTAACAAAACTAATACGCACCGCATCGTCGCTGTTAAAAATAATTTGGGTTTGCACCTTTAACTCCTTATTAAAATACGGCCCGAACGATGTGGCGGCTATAAAAACATCGTTCCCGTTTTTAACAAACGTGGTTAGCTTATCGTAGTCCTGTTTGTTAAGATTGGCGGTATTACTAATAATAATATAGGTAGCGTTTTTATAGCTGCTACCATTCAGCACATTATACACCGGCTCGCGTTTGGTAACCACATCGGCACCAGGAAAAATATCGTTTATCTGCTTATAAGCCACATAAGTACCAAAAGGTATGGTATCGTTATTACTTAACGTTTCTGTCCAGTCTATCTCCTTTGGTTTATTAAACTGCGCCATTACGTAAAACACCAGCAATACTACGCTGCCAATAATGTAATATTTAAGATCTTTCATGACAGCCTTTGTTTAAAGTCATGAAACTGCGCGTTTATGTTCTCGAATGATTGCCCGTCTACCGGGAAATCTCCATACCAAACATATTCAAACTGGCGTGTCAGTATCCCGAATGATTGGCGGTGATCGCTGTTTGCTAATTCGTTAATGTAGGCCGCGTTTGTTTTTTCCATTTGCCAATGGATAAGTCCGGCATCGCTCAGTTGCTTTAAGCTGCGCAGGTAAAGCAGGCGCACGGCCAGTTTATAGTTATGAGCCGCCAGTGCTCTCTCTATTTGCTCATCAAAGGTGATCTCGTGTATGTTTTCGAGCGATTCTGAATAAGGTATTTGTATGGATCTGGATTCGCGGTTAAATATATTATCGAGCCCGATGATCCTGATCACCACATAAATTAACAACCCGGTAATTAGAGCAAGTAACAGGTAGGTAATAACCGGACTGGGCGCTCCGCCCTTTGAAGGTTCGCGGCTGCCAAATAAGTTATGGATAAAATTCCAGAAGAACCGCCAAAACCTATCCCAAAGGCTCTCTGTTTTCGGCTTATCGGTATAATTAAAGTTAGGGTCCTGCAGGTAACGCTCTAAAGCTTTCGCATTAAAATTACGTATCGCAACCTTTGAACTATCCAGGTGCAGCACTTTAGAAACAGTTACCTGTACAGCTTTTTTTACGGGCGGTGTTTTAGCATCCGCGTAAGCAGCGCAGCTTATACATAAACATAAAATAAACAACAGCTTATACATAGGTTAATACTCTTCCGTTTCAGACTGGTCGCTTTCCGGAACGTGCTGCCCAAGCATTTCTATCCGTTGCAATAAACTCAGGTCGTCTTTTTGTTCGGTTAATGAAAAGTAAACCAGCGCGGTAGCTATAACCGGCAGCAGGTATAAAAACTGCAGCAAGTGTATGGTCACGTTCGAAACTATGGTATAAGCATTCGCAAAATTAACAACTGTAATTAAGCTCAGCCCGCCGGTTATCATCATAGCCGGAATGATAAGTAAAAACATGCCTGCCAAAATAATAATCCCCATAACAATGCTTACCCCAAATGTGCTCCACCATTTACTTTTAATGAGCTGAAAGCTGCGGCTGAAAGCATAACCCAGGCTGGTATTCTCAATAACCATAATTGCCGGTATTAATGTAAATATGGGGTATAAATATACTCCCGGAATAAGACAGCATAGTGTGGCCACCAAAATAAGCACCGTTAATGCTATAAAACTGCCAAATATCCTGAAAAAGTAATATTTAACGTAGCCCCAAACCTCCTCAACCGTTGGTGCTTCTTTAGCTTTTTCGCGGTACAGGGTGATGTATGAAAACCCGGTTAAGCCAATAAGCGTGTAATTTAAAAAGCCAAACAGCATGGCTATAAAATAAGTAGTGGTAAAAATAGAATCGCCGTAGGCTATTCTTTGTATGGTTTGCACCTGGTTCACTATAGAAATTACGGTTTCGGCCGCCCATAAAATTCCGCAGATGGTAAAATAAGCCTTTAAAAGCGGCTTCCAGTTCTGTTTAAAAAACAGGATACTATCATCAACCACCTGGCCGAGATCGCGGATTTGGTTTAACTCAACTTTCGGTTGCATCTTTATTAATATAATCTTTATTTATCCTGCGGGATAAGTTTATGGGGTAAATTATCACATACCAAATTATAAATGCGGCCGAGCTTATTAAAATTATTAAGCTTAACCAGGTTGGCATTTCGGTATGGCGGGTTACAAAACCCTCAAAAAAAGCAGCCACTACTATTATCGGCAATATGCCAACGGTTATTTTCATACCGTCCATTGCTCCTTTTTTAAAGGATACCATGCGCGTATAGGTTTTAGGGAATATAATACTGCTGCCAAACACCAATCCCGCCCCACCGGCAATAATGATGGACGAAATTTCTAATGTACCGTGTATCCATATTACCAGGATAGATTTAAGCCCAAGCCCCCTTTCAATGAAAAAGTACTCAAATGAGCCAAGCATCAAACCATTCTTAAAAAGCAGGAATATAGTACCGATACTTAGAAACAAGCCGGCTACATAGGTTACTACGGTTACATACAGGTTATTTTGGGCAATGCCCCAAAACATTGCAAAGGAATCGCCTTGTTTATATACGCCGAATGGGTCGCCCTTGGCTATATTATCGGTGGTCATGTTTACGTAGCCGTCGCCCATAATCAATCGCACAAAGTTACTGTCGTACTTAGCCGAAATGAGCCCGATGAAAAAAAACATCACAAAAAATATAAACGAATACAACAGGTGCCTGCGGTACTGTTTAAACAGCATGGGCAACTCGTATTGCCAGTAAAATATGATACGGTTGGTTTTCTCTTTTTTGTTTTTGTAGATAGACTGGTGAAAACCGCCTGCCAGCTTATTAAGATATGCCGTAGTTTTAGATTTTGGATAAAATGTTTTGGCATAAGCCAGGTCATCGGTAATGGCAATAAAGCGCTCGGCAAGCTCATCAGGGTCATTGGTATGGATTGTTTCATACCGGTGCCACCGTTCTGAGTTTTGTTTTATAAACAGGCTTTCGCGCATAATTAACCGGGACTGGATTTTTTTGTTAAAATAGTAACAAATATTTAATCCATAAACATAAATAATCCATTCATCAAATATATATTTGTTTACGATGCAAACAGTAAAAATAACCACCTCGCAAAATATTGATATTGATTATGAAATGGCCGGCCTTGGCGACCGTATTGTAGCCCGCATAATTGATTACGCCATATTTTACGCCGTATTTATTGCCTGCATAATGGTTTATACAGGTATACAGGCCGGCAGTCCTGTTGCGAGAAGAGCAGGAAGCAACCCTTTTGAAAGCCTTACCTTTATTATAACCATGGGTATATGGTTTGGGCTGGTTGTTTTTTACGACCTGGTATGCGAGTTGTTTTTAAACGGGCAAAGCATTGGTAAGCGCGCCGCGAAAATTAAAGTGATCAGCCTAACCGGCGCACGCCCCGGAGTGGGCCAATACCTGTTACGCTGGATATTCAGGATCGTTGATTTTGGATTGACCGGCGGTACCTGCGCCATCTGTTGTGTTGCCTTTTCGGATAATAAACAACGCGTGGGCGATATGGTTGCCGGTACAACGCTGATCCGTACATCGCTCAAAAATAAATTTGAAGATCTTGTTTTCAGGCCAACACCCGAAGATTACGTGCCCACGTATACCGAGGTATCGCAACTGACCGACCGCGACATTACCCTGATACATGATGTGATACGGAATTTTAACCGTACCCGTAACAGCGGCCTGGTTTACCGGCTGGCCCTGCGCCTCAAAGCTGTTTTAAACGTGACATACCCGCCCGAAATTAATGAATACCAGTTTTTAGAGATCGTATTGAACGATTATAACGTAATAGTTACCCGTAACGTAGTTTAAATATACCGGCTCATTTTAATGATGTAGGAGATCAATACAACCGACCCGGTAAACAGGTACAAGATCTTTTTGGCAAGGCCGGATCTGTCGAAAGCAAGCCTGCCATCCAACAGCGTAAAAGCAGTTGCCGCCAACAGCGGAATTGTTGCCGGATATAAAATAATACTTTGATAAAAATCGCCCTGCAACAGAGCCAAAACAGAGCGCTGGAAACCACAGCCCGGGCAATCAATACCCGTTAATTTTTTAAAGGGGCATGGCAGTAAATAATTTTGCAGCCACAGGAAGTTTATCCCGTAGCTGCAAAATATAAAATTTAAACCCATAATTGCTTATGGATTAATATCGAATGGTTTTTGATAATCGGCAGCACCGTACTCCGTTTCAAATTCAGGGTTTGGGCCGTACTCATTAGGGCCCATATCACTATCGGTACACGCTAATATCAAACTATAAATAGGAACAATAAAGCACCAGCCACTTCGGCCAACATCGTGCATGCGCCTAACACCAACAGCAAGGTGTGGTATCAATGTTCCGATATAATATATGCCCGCCAGGCTATCAAAGCCAATCATTCCTCCAAAGAATGACAATCCGAACAATATTATCAGATCAAACAGTACAAAATACCAAAATTCACTTCTGGTTGCCCTGCCGCTAAAAACCGCATAGTTTGATAAGGCCTTAAAATAATACATCATAGCTGTTAGAGTTTAAAACTGCCTGCTCCTTAGTTGATGGTATCGAATGGTTTTTGGTAATCATCAGCACCGAAAGTGACTGGCGATCCGCCTGGACCTAAGTATACCGAATCACTGAATCCTAAAATGCATGTAAATATTGGGCACAAAAATATAAGGCCTAAAGTAAAACCTACACCTTTCCCAAAGCTTTTACTTAGTAAATTAAATACCCAGGGTATAAATATAAAGTTCACACAAGGGATAAGTAACAATAAGAACCACCAAATAGGCTTACCAATAATTTCGAGCAATACAATGATATTATAAATTGGTATTATAGCCATCCATCCCGGCTTACCGGCCTTCTTAAAAATTTGCCATAGCCCAATGATAGCAATTATTCCCCCAATTGTATAAGAAATTCTTAGCTCAGGGGATGTCTGGTAACTTGATCCGTAATCGTACATTTTGTGATAAGGGTTAAGGTTAATATTATTGCAAAATATAAAAAAATTATCATTTTAATATTAAAAAACAATCAATAAATAGTCAACATCTTTTAAAGATCTTCATTAAACTTTCAGTATTTTTAAAAATCAAACATTTTTATTTGTTTAACCGTATAATTCGATGATTTAAATTAGT
>Ga0070659_100000906_pt1 | contig 21685 bp, 17 predicted proteins | sample KBSC23metaG_FD_64666 | JGI IMG/M metagenome (GOLD analysis project Ga0070659, IMG submission 64666) | Corn rhizosphere microbial communities from Kellogg Biological Station, Michigan, USA - KBS C2-3 metaG | ecosystem: Host-associated > Plants > Roots > Rhizosphere > Soil ... | reverse complement strand
CCGCCGTGTCGAGCCCGTCTGGCGTACGGGGCACACCGACCACGCGCAAGCCGGCCAGCTTGAGCACCTGGAGCACGTTGCAATAGCCCGGATCATCCACGGCAACCACGTCACCGGCCTTGAACAAGGTGCGCACGATCAGGTCGAGCGCCTGCGTGGCGCCGCTGGTCAGCAGCACCTGCGAGCGTTCGACTGGCAACCCACGCAGCGTGAGGGATTGCGCGACATGTTCGCCCAATGGCGCATAGCCCCACGGATGCCCGTAGCCGGCCACGCGCAGAGCGGAGACCCGACTCACCGCACGCATCGCTTCCTGTACGCCGCGCTCGTCCAGCCAGTCGTTCGGCAGCCAGCCGCAGCCTGGCTTGATGGCGATCGAGCGATCGGCAAACACATCCGACAGCAGCCAGGCGGCATTGAGCTTGGGCGGCTCCCAGCGCGGCGCAACGGGCGCGGGCTGGGTCGGTGCGCGTGCTGCCACCAGGTAGCCGGAGCGCGGCCGCGCCACGATGGCGCCCAGCGCCGCGAGCCGCGTATAGGCCTCCGCCACGGTAAACGTGCTCACATCGTGCGCCTGCGCCAGTTTGCGCACCGAGGGCAGGCGCGTGCCGGGCAGCAGGCTGCGGTTGTCCACGGCTGCACGAATGCCTTGGACGATCTGGTCGACCAACGTACGCTGGGGATGAAGGGGATCGAGTTCGAGTTGCATGTTGCGATGCGGCATGGGAAGGGACAGCGCCTATACAGTTTCTTATAGAACCGCCATCTGTGCATGTCCGCGTTGCATTCGACTCTGTACAGTTTGCTTGTAACACTGATTCATTCGCTTGCCCGTTTTTCCGGAGACACCGATGAAACCTGCACCGCACCCGCTGGAAACCACCGATCTGTCCTACTTCTGGATGCCGTTCACGGCCAACCGCCAGTACAAGGCCGCGCCGCGCCTGCTCACGTCGGCCCAGGGCATGTACTACCGCGACGCCGACGGCCGCGAGGTGCTGGACGGCACAGCAGGCCTCTGGTGCGTCAACGCTGGCCACAGCCGCAAGGAAATCGTCGAGGCCATCGCCACACAGGCCGGTACGCTGGATTTCGCGCCTACGTTCCAGATGGGCCATCCGCTGGCCTTCCGCGCGGCAGAGAAAGTGGCCGAGATCATGCCCGAAGGGCTGAACCGCATCTTCTTCGTCAACTCCGGTTCGGAAGCGGTGGATACGGCGCTCAAGATTGCGCTGGCGTATCACCGTGCGCGTGGTGAAGGGCAGCGCACCCGCCTGATCGGCCGCGAGCGCGGTTACCACGGCGTGGGTTTCGGCGGCATTTCGGTGGGCGGAATCTCGCCGAACCGCAAGGCGTTTTCTGGCAACCTGATTCCCGGCGTGGACCACCTGCCGCACACGCACGCGCCGGAACACAACGCGTTCTCCAAGGGCCAGCCGGCCTGGGGCGAGCATCTGGCTGACGAACTGGAGCGCCTCGTCACGCTGCATGACGCGTCGACCATCGCCGCCGTCATCGTTGAGCCGCTGGCCGGTTCCACGGGCGTGCTGGTACCGCCCAAGGGCTACCTGCAGCGCCTGCGCGCGCTGTGCGACAAGCACGGCATCCTGCTGATTTTCGACGAGGTCATCACCGGCTTCGGCCGCTTGGGCGCGGCGACCGCAGCGGAGTTCTTCGGCGTCACGCCCGATCTGCTGACGATGGCCAAGGGCATCAACAACGCCGCCGTGCCGATGGGCGCCGTGGCGGTGCGTCAGTCCCTGCACGACACTGTCATCGACGCCGGCGCGCCCGGTGCGATCGAGCTATTCCACGGCTATACGTATTCTGCGCACCCGCTGGCAGCCGCTGCCGCTATTGCTGCCATCGACCTGTATCGCAGCGAAGGCCTGTTCGAGCGTGTCCGCGTACTGTCACCGGCGTTCGAGGCGGCGGCGCATTCGGTCAAGGGCGCGCCGCACGTGAAGGACATCCGGAACCTGGGCCTCGTCGCCGGCATCGAGCTGGAATCGCGCCCGGGCGCGGCGGGCGCACGCGCTTACGAAGTCTTCCTAAAATGCCTGGAGCGCGGCGTGCTGGTGCGCTACACGGGCGACATCCTGGCGTTTTCGCCGCCGCTCATCATCGACGAGGCGCAGATCGCGCGCATCTTCGACACCGTTCGTACCGTTCTGCAAGAGGTAGCTTGAAATGAACCGACCGATTGATCCTGCTGTTGCCAATTCGGTGACCGAATCTGTGGTCAGCCACTACATCGGCGGACAACGCCATGCCGGCGCAGGCACGCACCGCGCCGATGTGTTCAACCCCGCCACCGGTGCCGTGAGCGCTCAGGTGTTGCTGGGTGGCAAGGACGAAGTGGATGCCGCGGTGGCCGCCGCGCACGCTGCCGCACCGGACTGGGCCGAAACCTCGCCGCTCAAGCGTTCGCGCGTGCTATTCAAGTTCAAGGAATTGCTCGACCAGAACCAGGATGCCCTGGCCGCCGCCATCACGCGCGAGCACGGCAAGGTGTTCTCCGATGCCAAGGGCGAAGTCACGCGCGGCATCGAGGTGGTGGAATTTGCGTGCGGCATTCCGAACCTGCTCAAGACCGATTTCACCGACAACATCGGCGGTGGCATCGACAACTGGAACCTGCGCCAGCCGCTGGGCGTGGTGGCAGGCATCACGCCGTTCAACTTCCCGTTCATGGTGCCGATGTGGATGGCGCCCGTGGCGCTGGCCTGCGGCAACACGTTCATCCTCAAGCCGAGCGAGCGTGACCCAAGCCCCAGCCTGATGATTGCCGACCTGCTCAAGCAGGCCGGACTGCCCGACGGCGTGTTCAATGTCGTGCAAGGCGGCAAGGATGCCGTCGACGCGCTGCTCGCGCATCCGGATGTGCAGGCGCTGTCGTTCGTCGGCAGCACGCCCATCGCCGAATACATCTACACGGAAGGCACGAAGCACGGCAAGCGCGTGCAGGCTCTGGGCGGCGCGAAGAACCACCTCGTGGTCATGCCCGACGCCGATCTCGACCAGGCGGTCGACGCACTCATCGGCGCCGGCTACGGTTCGGCGGGGGAGCGCTGCATGGCGATTTCCGTGGCAGTGGCCGTGGGCGATGTGGCTGACAAGCTCGTGCCGCGTCTGGCGGAGCGCGCTCGCGCGCTGAAGATCGGCAACGGCATGGAAGCCGACAGCGAGATGGGCCCGCTCGTCACCGCCGCACACAAGGCCAAGGTGGAAGGCTATATCGCCAAGGGTGTGGAAGAGGGCGCCAAGCTGGTGGTGGACGGCCGCGGCCATACGGTGGACGGCCATGCAGAAGGCTTCTTCACCGGCGGCACGCTGTTCGACCACGTCAAGCCCGAGATGACGATCTACAAGGAAGAGATCTTCGGCCCGGTGCTGTCGGTCGTGCGTGTGCATGACCTTGCCGAGGCGGTGAGCCTGATCAACGCGCACGAATTCGGCAACGGCGTGTCGTGCTACACGAGCGACGGCGGCGCGGCGCGTGCGTTTGCGCGACAGATCCAGGTGGGCATGGTCGGCATCAACGTGCCGATTCCGGTGCCGATGGCTTGGCACAGCTTTGGCGGCTGGAAGCGATCGTTGTTTGGCGACCACCATGCCTATGGCGAGGAAGGTGTGCGTTTTTACACGCGTTACAAGAGCGTAATGCAACGTTGGCCGGATTCGATCGCCAAGGGCGCGGAATTCGTCATGCCGACGGCCAAGTAAGCGGGCCAGGCGAGCGAGCCGTGCGTCAATGACAAAGGGAGGCAATGCCTCCCTTTTTTGCGCTTGTCCGTTTGCGCATGCCGGATTGAAACCGGCGTGTCATATCGGCTTGATATTGACGGCGATCAACTCGCCGTCGGGCCCTATTTCCAGATCAAAGCTGACACGCTGGCCTTCGTGGAATGTCTGCGAGCGCGAAAACTGGATTTCCGAATCCCGGATAAAACTCGGGGCAGCTTGCATTTCTGCAGCTGCCCCGGCGGGCGGATCATATTGAACGGCGTTCTCTTCAATTCGGCTGGCCATTGCATTCTCCCAATAAGGGTTCGTCAAACCACGCCGCCGCTTCCGGCGGCCATCCGACTGCTTGATGGCAAACACGTACTGAACAACCTGCCTGGCGGAATATCCCGGCCAATACGCGCGCGAGGAAACCTCGCGCCGCAAGGCAAAACCGGGCTACCGCGCCCGCGTGCTCCTTGTTACTGGGGCACGATGTTCGAAGCCTGCTTACCCTTCGGGCCTTGCGTAACGTCGAACGAGACCTTCTGACCTTCCTTCAGGCTTTTGAAGCCTGCGGAGTTGATGGCGGAGAAATGTGCGAAAAGGTCCTCGCCGCCATCATCGGGGGTAATGAAGCCGAAACCTTTTGCGTCGTTGAACCACTTGACGGTACCAGTAGCCATGATTTTGAGTCGTGAAGTTGAGAAATCGATCGACCGCCGGCCGAAACAAACGCAGCAGGCAGACCCGGCCAAACCGGCCAAACGATCGTTTGGTGAATATATGCTTGCCGCGTCTCCTCGTCAAAGTCTGTTTTTTTAACGTGCCTCGCATTGGGCTAGCACGAGCAGTGCCAGACGCATGCAGCAGGGTCCGTGCGTTCATGCCATCGGTGGAAACACCCGCGCAGAACCGAGCGTTTTCACCTAAGCTTTAGTGGCTTCTGCCGCACTCCACCCGCCGGCGCTGGGCCTGGAGTTGCCACAGACGGCGCACGAAAATTGCGTGCGCTTCATGCCGTTCCAGTTGCAGCCAACCATGACGACAGCCGCCGCCAGCAAAACCAAAAAAAATCCCGCGTTGATGGCCACCATGTTGGGCGCAATCGGCGTGGTCTTCGGGGATATCGGCACCAGCCCCCTGTATGCGTTAAAGGAATGCTTTAACCCCGAGCATGGGGTTCCGTTTTCCGACCAGACCGTCTTCGGCATCCTGTCGATGTTGTTCTGGGCGATGACGCTGGTGGTCTCCATCAAATACGTGCTGTTCGTCATGCGCGCTGACAACAACGGCGAAGGCGGCATCCTCGCGCTCACGGCGCTGGCCATGCGCGCCAGCAGCGGCAGCGGCCGGTTCACGCGCACGCTGATGCTGTTCGGCCTGCTGGGCGCGGCCATGTTCTACGGCGATGCCGTCATCACGCCCGCCATTTCGGTGCTCTCCGCCATTGAAGGCATGGAGATCATGGCCCCCGCGCTGCAGACATGGGTCTTGCCGCTGTCGCTGGTGGTGCTGGTCGCCTTGTTCCTGATACAGAAGCACGGCACGCACGTGGTCGGGCGCCTGTTCGGGCCGATCATGGTGCTCTGGTTTGTGCTGCTGGGGTTGATAGGGCTGGCTTCGATCGTCAAGTCGCCGCAGATCCTGGTGGCGCTGAGCCCTGTCTACGCCATCGAGTTCGGGTTCCGGCATACCGTGCTCGCATTCGTCGTGTTCGGTTCGGTGTTCCTGGCGTTGACCGGCGCCGAGGCGCTGTATGCGGACATGGGCCACTTCGGCGCACGCTCGATCCGCTATGCGTGGTTCTACGTCGCCATGCCATGCCTGCTGCTCAACTACTTTGGCCAGGGCGCCTTGCTGCTGCGCGAGCCGAGCGCCGTGCAGAACCCGTTCTTCCTGCTGATGCCGAACTGGGCCGTGGGCCCGATGGTGGTGCTGGCCACGGCCGCCACCGTCATCGCGTCGCAGGCGGTTATCTCAGGCGCGTTCTCGATGACGGCGCAGGCCGTGCACCTGGGCTATGCGCCGCGCATGAAGATTCTCTATACCTCGGATGTGGAGATCGGCCAGATCTACGTGCCGGTGGTCAACTACATGCTCTTGCTGCTGGTGGTGGCGGTGGTGCTGGCGTTCGGCAAGTCCGACAACCTGGCCGCGGCCTACGGCATTGCGGTGACGACCACCATGGTGTTGACCACGGGTCTGGTAACGGTGGTCATGCACAACGCGTGGAAGTGGCGCCTGTCGGTGGTGGTGTGCATCGGCGCGGTGTTCCTGGCGGTGGACTTGTCGTTCTTCGCCGCCAACCTGCTCAAGATTGCGGCCGGGGGTTGGTTCCCGCTGCTGCTGGGCGGCCTGATCTTCTTCCTGATGGTGACGTGGCACAGCGGCACGCAACTGCTCAAGGCGCGCAACGTGGAAGGCGGCATTCCGCTCGAACCGTTCATGGAGGGTCTGCTGCGCCATCCGCCGTATCGCGTGGACGGCACGGCGGTGTATCTGACGCCGAGCATCGAGTTTGTGCCGCTCGCGCTGCTGCATAACCTCAAGCACAACCACGTGCTGCACAAGCGCGTGCTGTTCATCCATTTCCGTACGCTGGCCGTGCCGTATGTGGAGCCTGCCAAGCGCCTCGTCGTCAAAACCATTGGTGACGATATCCACACCGCGGTGGTGGATTTCGGCTTCAAGGAAACGCCTGCCGTGGACGAGATTGTCCGGAGCGTCGGTGAGCGCCTCGGCATCGTGTTTGAAGACATGGAAACATCGTTCTTCATCACGCGTGCCACGGTGGTGCCATCACCGCTGCCAGGCATGGCGATGTGGCGCGAGTCGTTGTTTGCCTGGATGCAGCACAACAGCGCCAAGCCATCGGACTTCTTCCGGATTCCTGCCAACCGGCTGGTTGAGCTGGGCAGCAAGGTGGAGATTTAGCGGTCGCAGTTCGTCGGTCGTCAGTCTGCGCCCGGCGTGTGTGCGACCAGCAGGGCCGCCGCGCGCACCGCACTGGCAATCTCCTCTGAGACGCTCGCGCTGGAAGTCGCACGCGCCAGTGTGACGGCGCCAGGGAGCAGCGACAGCAGGCTCCAGGCGCGCTGGCGCCGATCTTCCGAAGTGCCTCCAGGTAACCCATCTGCCACCGCGTGCACGACACCTTGCAGGTGCAGCTCGTAGGCAGCACGCACGTCTTCGTCGGCACGGCAGACTTCGGGGGTGAGGCTTTGCAGGCCGCAACTCTCGCCAAGCTCGCACACGCGCTTGGCGCCGAGATAGAAGTCGATAAAGGGTTCCAGCCAATCTGCGCCATATTGCGCGCGCAATGCCAGCACGCCGCTGTGCAATTCTTCCAGCCCAGCGATTGCAGCCTCCTTGAAGGCCGCGTTCTTCGACGGGAAATGGCCATACAGCGCCCCCGACGTGACCTTTGCCTCCTTGGCCAACCCATCAACGCCGATGCCGCCGAAGCCATGTTTGCGGAACCCCCGGCCGGCGGCAGCGATCATGCGGGCGCGGGCTTCCTCCTTGTGTCCTTGCGGGTATCTCATCGTAGACGTGGTTTTGAAGGGCGATCGCTATCTCATGCTTGACGGCGATCGTCGTTGTCTCAATACTGGGCATTGCGATCGTTATACAACATAGCCGCCCCAAGCTGCAATGGCATCGGGTGCCTATAGCAAATGCACCACCCCACGCACGCCATTCAAAGGAGGCTCGTTATGCGACTTATCCCCTCGCTGTTCTTCACAACCCAGTGCGAAGCGGCATTGGATTTCTATCAGCGCTGCGGTCTGGGGTGGACAACGACCATGCAGCGCTGGGGCGAGGGCGGCATGCCGGTGCGTACAGAAGCGATGCGAGGCAAGATCCTGCATGCCCGTTTTGAGGGACCGGGGGTTCTGTTCGATGCCTCGGATAACGACGATGCCGAGCCGATGAAGGGCTCAGCCCTGATGCTCGAGTTCGAAGATCGGGTGCGCTTGACAGCCATCTTCGAGCGCATGGCCGCCGGTGGGCGAATCACAGTGCCGCTGGCGCGGCAATATTGGGGCACCGATTTTGGCATGCTGGTGGACGCCTATGGCGTGCAGTGGATGTTCAACCACGACCCGTCTGCGGAAGGTCGTTCATAGCACGATCGCAATTTCTTCTTGACGGCGGAATGGCGGGTGCCTAAATTGCATCGCGATCGTTATGTAACGATCGCGATATAAACCAACCGGAGTTCTTCATGCCGCTGACTCTTACCCTGACTGAAGGTGTGCTGCCCGTCGGCAGCGAAAGTGCCGCTGTATCCAGGCTTACCGAGGCCATGCTGAAATGGCACGGGCTGTTGGGCAACAAAGTGATGACACCCAACGTCACCGCCACCGTCCATGTCTTGCCCAAGTCCGCCACATTCTCTGCGGGCAAGCCGTTTGCGGGCGCGTGGGTGGAATGGAAGGTGCCGGGCATTGCGTTTGCAGACCGCGAGATCCAGCAAGGTTTTTTTGCCGATGCCACTGACATCATTCACGAACTGTCGGCAAGGCGGCAGCCGCGAGAGCTCATCTTCGTGAACGTCGTTCACGCCGTGGATGGCGCATGGAGCCTGAATGGACAGGCCGTGACCAACACGGAGCTGGGTGCGGCTGTTGCAAAGGGCTAAGGCGGCCCGCTAAGTTTGAGGTTGGGGCGGCAGGCGGGCGGCTTCAGGCAAAGCGCGTCACGCTGTCGCCCCGGCAGAACGCCAGTAGCGCGAGGTTGCCCGCTTTGGCGTGCTGGATTGCCAGCGACGATGGCGCGGAGATCGTCGCCAGCAGCGGCACACCCACATGCACGCACTTGCGCGCGAGTTCGAAACTCGCGCGGCTCGTCATGACGATGAAGCCGTCCGCCGGGCGAATGCCGAGCCGGGTCAGCCGGCCGATCAGTTTGTCCAACGCGTTGTGGCGGCCCACGTCTTCCAGCACATGCAGCGGCGCGTTGCCGTCTGCAGGCACCCAGCCCGCAGCATGCAGGCCACCAGTGAGCGCGTTGGCCGGTTGATGCGCGGTCATCGCCTCCATGGCGTCCAGCACCTGCGCATCGGCAAGCGATGCCATCCACGCCGGCCGCACAAGCGGTGTCGGCGCGTCTTCAAATGTTTGCAGGCTTTCAATGCCGCACAGGCCGCAGCCGGTCGGGCCAGCCAGCGCGCGGCGTCGTTCCTTCAGCCGCACAAAGCAATGCGAGGCGATTTCCGCGTGCACTTCTAGCCCGTGCGGATGCGCTTCTATATCAGCGCCGCGCCAATCGGCACGGCCGTCGATGATGCCTTCGGACAGCGCAAAGCCCAGCGCAAAGTCTTCCAGATCGGCGGGCGAGGCCATCATCACCGCATGCGTGATGCCGTTGAAGACGAGCGCCACCGGTGCTTCGTCGGCGACGGCGGTGGTGGCGTCTTCATGCGTGCCGGCACGCGTGCGCCGCGTCGCCGATGTGGAAACGACAGGCAAGTCGGCGGGATGGCGGGTGAGGATCGTCATGCAGTGAAATCGGGCAGAACGCGGCCGGCGTCGAGCAGCACGACAAGCCAGCGCGCATCGTCCATGGCGACGCGCAGCAGGCCGGCATCGGCCAACGGATGCAGCGCGCGCAGCACGGTGCTGGCGCGCTCGCCCACACGCTTGGTCAGCCAGGGCAGGGATACCGGCTTGCCGGCGTCGGTCTCGCGCAATGCCGCCAGCAGCGCCAGTTGCAGCGCCGACCACACTGGCGCGTTACGCATCAGGCTTCGGCCGTGGTGGCGGTGTCGGCGTTCGTCTCGGCAGTGCGTTCAACCTGGCTCGGCACCAGCATCACGGGGATGGATTTCGAGGTTGGTGTACCTGCCTCATCCGCCACGAATGTTAGCGGCACCAGCGGATTGGTCTCCGGGTAATACGCTGCCAGGCAGCCACGCGGGATGTCGTACGCCACCAGGCGGAAGCCATCGGCGCGGCGCGCCGTGCCATCTTCGGACAGCGTGACCATGTCGACCCACTCGCCGTCCTTCATGCGGATCGTGTGCAGGTCTTCCTTGTTGATGAAGACCACGCGGCGCTGGCCGAACACGCCACGGTAGCGGTCGTCCATGCCGTAGATGGTGGTGTTGTACTGATCGTGCGAGCGCACCGTGGCCAGCGTGAAGACCGTGGCGTCGGCATGGCGCTCGCGGGCGCGGTGGACCGGCGTGTCGGTCGGCACGGCGTGCGTGTGGAATTCGGCCTTGCCCGACGGCGTGCTCCACACGCGCTCCGATGCCGTGTTGCGCAGGCGGAAACCGCCCGGCACGCGAATCTTTTCGTTGAAGCCGGCAAAGTCGTCGAACACGGCTTCGATGCGCTCGCGGATGCGGTCGTAGTCTTCCACCAGCCAGCGCCAGGGGATGGTGCTTTCGGGCAGCGTTGCCTCGGCCAGCCGCGCCACGATGGCCGGCTCCGACAGCAGGTGCGGCGAGGCCGGCGGATTGATGCCCGCCGACATGTGCACCATGCTCATCGAATCTTCCACCGTCACGCCTTGCGCGCCGCCGGCTTGCTGGTCGACTTCGGTGCGGCCCAGGCACGGCAGGATCAGCGCGGCCTTGCCGTGCACGATGTGGCTGCGGTTGAGCTTGGTGGTCACGTGCACGGTCAGGTCGCACTGGCGCAGGCCGGCCCAGGTGGCGGTGGTGTCCGGTGTGGCGGCCGCAAAGTTGCCGCCCATCGCAAAGAACACGCGCCCTGCGCCGTTGCGCATCGCTTCGATGGCGCCGACGGTGTCATAGCCATGCTCGCGCGGCACCGCAAAGCCGAATACCTTTTCCAACCGATCGAGGAACGCCGGTGCGGGCTTCTCGTAGATGCCCATCGTGCGGTCGCCCTGCACGTTGCTGTGGCCGCGTACCGGGCACGCGCCGGCACCGGGACGGCCGATGTTGCCGCGCATCAGCAGCAGGTTGACGATCATCTGGATGGTCGCCACGGAATGCTTGTGCTGCGTGATCCCCATGCCCCAGCAGGCGATCACGCTGCCGGCCTTGATGTAGGTGTCGCCGGCCTGGCGGATTTCCGCTTCAGGCAAGCCTGATTCAGCCTCGATGGTGGCCCACGATTCGGCGCGCACATCCGCGGCAAAGGCGTCGTAGCCGCCGGTGTGTTGGGCGATGAACGCGTGATCGATGATGGCGGGCTCACCGCGGCTGCGCGCCACGTCATCGCGTTCGATCACGTGTTTGATGAGGCCCTTGATGGTCGCCAGGTCTCCGCCGATGCGCACCTGGTGGTATTCGGTGCTGATGCGCGTGGAGCCCATCGTCAGCATCTCGATCTTGCTTTGCGGATCGGCAAAGCGTTCCAGGCCACGCTCGCGCAGCGGGTTGAACGAGACGATGGCCGCGCCACGCTTGGATGCCTCGCGCAGCTCGCCGAGCATGCGCGGGTGGTTCGTCCCCGGGTTCTGGCCGAAGATGAAAATCGCATCGGCCTTGGTGAAATCGTCGAGCGTGACAGTGCCCTTGCCGACGCCGATGCTGCCCCGCATGCCCGCGCCGGAAGGCTCGTGGCACATGTTGGAGCAGTCGGGGAAATTGTTCGTGCCGTATGCGCGCACGAACAACTGATAGAGGAAGGCTGCCTCATTGCTGGTGCGGCCGGAGGTGTAGAAGATCGCCTGGTTCGGATCGGGCAGCGCGCGCAGGTGCTGGGCGATCAGGGCGAAGGCGGCGTCCCACGCAATGGGGACGTATTTGTCGATGGCTGCGTTGTAGACCATCGGGTGCGTCAGACGCCCCTGATCTTCGAGCGCGTAATCGGACCACTCGGCCAGCTCGCGCACGGTGTGCTGAGCGAAGAACTCGGGCGTGGTGCGACGAGATGTCGCTTCTGCGGCCACGGCTTTAACGCCGTTTTCGCAGAATTCGAAGGTGGAGGCGTGATCACGATCGGGCCACGCACAGCCGGGGCAGTCGAAGCCGTCGGGCTGGTTGGCCGACAGCATTGTCTTGGCGCCCTTGGCCGCAATGCCCTGCGACAACAGTTGATGCGCAACGCTCTTGAGCGCGCCCCAGCCACCGGCCGGATGACGGTAAAACTCGATTTTCTGATGCTTCATGGTGGTGGCGGGGCGGCTTTAGATCACGTGTTATGAGAACAGAACAGCAGCTTTTTGGAGTGTAATCCAAACCCCCCAGCCCAAGGGCAGACCCACGACGGCCCAGGCCAGCACCACAGCCACGGCCGAACCCGGATGCGCCTGCCATTCCAGCGAAGTTTCCGGCGCGGCAACCGAGGGCGTCGGGTTCTTGACGGCGGCTGCATGACGCTGCTCGTCGAGTTGCGCGTCCGTCATGAAGTGCCTCGGGGCCACCGGGCGCACCAGCAGGTTGCAGATAAAGCCCAGCACCAGCAGACCGGCCAGGATCATCATCGTGATGTCGTACACGGCAGCGCGTTCCACGCCGTGGGCGATCTGGTATTCGCGCAGGTAGTTCACCAGTACGGGGCCCAGGATGCCGGCCGTCGACCAGGCGGTCAGCAGGCGGCCGTGGATGGCGCCCACCATCTGCGTGCCGAACATGTCAGCCAGATACGCCGGCACGGTGGCGAAACCGCCGCCGTACATCGACAGGATCACGCAGAAGGCCAGCGCGAAGAGGGCGATATTGCCGGTGTGCGAGGTCCATGGAATCGATGCGTAGAGCACGAAGCCCAGCACGAAGAAGACCGCATAGGTCATCTTGCGGCCCAATTTGTCCGACAGCGATGCCCAGAAGAAACGGCCGCCGATGTTGAACAGGCTCAGCAAGCCCGTGAAGCCGGCAGCGATGGCCGCGATCTGGCCCTTCTGCGCGGCAGTCAGGTCCATGAACGACGTCGTCACGCCCAGCAGTTTGCCGCCAAACACTTCCTGCAGCAGCGGCGAAGCCATGCCCAGCACGCCAATGCCAGCCGACACGTTCAGGCACAGCACGGCCCAGATCAGCCAGAACTGCGGCGTCTTCAGGGCTTCATTCACGTGCACATGGCGTTGCGTGACCATGGTGTCTTTCGCCTTGGCGGGCGAGGGCGTCCAGCCGGCCGGTTTCCAGCCCGTGGGCGGCACGCGGTAGCCCAACGCACCGGCCATCATGAAGACGAAGTAGATGCCGGCCAGCACGATAAACGTTTGCGACACGCCCACTGATTCCGGCGAGGCAAACAGCTTCATCAGGCGGTCAGCCAGCGGGGCGCCGATCATCGCGCCGCCGCCAAAGCCCATGATGGCCATGCCGGTCGCCATACCGCGCTTGTCCGGAAACCACTTGATGAGTGTCGACACCGGCGAGATGTAGCCCAACCCCAGGCCGATACCACCGATCACGCCAGAGCCGACCCACAGCAGCCACAACTGGTGCATCTGGATGCCGAGCGCCGAGATCAGCAGCCCGCCGCACCAGCACACCGCCGACACGACACCGGCCTTGCGCGGGCCGACGCGTTCCAGCCAGCCGCCCCACATGGCAGCGGATGCGCCCAGGAATACGAAGAACAGCGTGAACATCCAGCCCAGACTGGAGACGCGCCAGTCGCAGGTGGTGGTAAACAGCTCGGCAATCAGCGAGACATCGGCGCCGCAGGTCAGCGGCTTGGTGATGCCCAGCGCGCGCCCGAGCGGCAGCCAGAAAACGGAAAAGCCATAGGCCATGCCGATGCACAGATGGATGGCCAGTGCGGCCGGCGGTACCAGCCAGCGGTTGAAACCCACCGCGGCGATGGTGCGCTCGCGCGAAAAAAATGGATGCAGGACTGCTTCGGACATCGAAATCCCCCCGGATGCGTTGATGTGCCTGGTTGCTACGTAGTGAAGTGATGCGGCCGCGCCGATCGTTGCCGGTGCGTGCCTGTCGGCTGCGGTTGCAGTGCGCCGACGTTGCCCGCGAAAGATAGTGGGGCGGCTTGGTCTACATCAATAGTTGTAATGGCCCGTTGTATTGCGGATTAAGCAACTTACAGCCGAATTGCTTAAATTATGTGAACAAAAACATAAACGAGGCGGCTGAGGGATCGCCGTAATTGGTGTTCTGCGCGCTAGCGCCAATACTGAAGCCCAAGACGCGCACCCTCTGCGCGGCGGAGATCGTGGAGGTGATGGATGGCAGTCGACACGCAACTCGAAGCCCATGCGTTGGGCCTGAGCGAATCCGTCGTGATGGGCGTGGCGGGCACCGCGCCCGCCTTCAGCATTGCCGCCACGACGGCCACGCTGATTGCCGCGGTCGGCGCGCTCACGCCGGCCAGCCTGCTGTATTGCGGGCTGATCATGTTTGGCGTGACGTTTGCCTACCTGCACCTGAACCGCGTCAACCCGCATGCCGGTGCCGCCTATGCCTGGGTGGGTGCCATTTTCAACCGCACGCTGGGCTTCTTTGCCGGGTGGGCGCTGCTGGTGGCCTCGGGCGTATTCATGGTCTCGGGCACGATTCCGGCCGCGACAGCCACGCTCACGCTGGTGGCGCCTTCACTCGCGGCGCAGCCGGCCGTGGTGGCGCTGGTGGCCGCGGCATGGCTGCTGGTGGTGAGCGCCGTCATCATCAAGGGCATCAAGCTGACGAGCTATTCGCAGATCGCCATGACCGTCACGGAGACGCTCATCCTGGTTGCGCTGATCGCGCTGGCGGTGGTGAAATTCGGCGCGCACCCGGCGCATAGGCTGTCGTGGGCGTGGTTGTCGCCGGGCGCGTTCACGCCGCAGTTGTTCGCAACCGGTGCGCTTACCGCGCTGTTCTTCTTCTGGGGCTGGGACGTGACCGTCAACCTGACGGAAGAAACGCGCGACGCCAATCACGCCCCGGGCCGTGGCGCGCTGTGGGCCATGCTGATCGTGCTGGCGCTGTTCATGGGCTTTGCCGCCGTGATCCTTCTGGTGCTGAGCGATGCAGAGATCGAGCAGTCCAGCACCAACGTCATCTTTGCGGTGGCCGACAAGCTGCTGCCGCGCCCGTGGAGCTACGTGGCCGTGGTGGCCGTCATGTTGAGCACGGTCGGCACGCTGGAGACATCCATCCTGCAATTCACGCGCACGCTATACGCCAAGGGGCGCGACGGCATGCTGCATGCGCGCTACGCCACGCTGCATCCAACATGGCGCACGCCCTGGGTGGCGACGGTCGTCATTGCGGCGATCGGGCTGGTGCTGCTGTTCGGTGCGTCGTTCTTCCCGAGCATCAACGCCATCATCAAGGATTCGGTGAACGCGATCGGGTTTCAGGTGGCGTTTTACTACGGCCTGGCCGGCTTTGCGTGCGCCTGGCATTACCGGCGCGAAGCGTTGCGCTCGGTGTTCAACGCTGTGTTTCTAGTGGGGTGGCCGCTGGGCAGCGCGCTGTTTCTGTGGTTTATCGCGGCCTATAGCGTGCCGACGTTCGACCTGACGACAAACCTGGTGGGGCTGGGGGGGATCGCGGTGGGCGTGGTGCCGCTGCTGTTCAACCGCTGGTCTGCGGAGCGCGGTGCCCGGTTAGCCCGCGACCGCTGAATCTGCTGAATCGGGCCACGGACAGCTGCTTGCCAGTTGGCGAAACTCATCGGCAAGGGCGCGCAGGTAGGTGAGGGAGGATTGCATCGCTGCCGCGCGCTCGTGATACGGCCCGATGTTTTGCGCGGTGCACTCGATGATACGGGCAGCGTCGCCGATCGGTTGATGCCCCAACATCCGCGCGGAACCGACAATGCGGTGCGCGGCTTCGACGATCTGCGCATCTTCACCGCCGCGGATGGCCGTTTCCAGATTGGCGAGATCCTGTTCCACCGTCTCGGAGAACAGATCAATGATGAAGCGCCATTGCTGCAGATCGTCGCCAAACAGCTCGACAAGCGTGGCGACCACTTGCGGCGGGAACTGCGCGGTGATGTCGGCGGATACGTTGGGCGTGGAGTCCATGATGGCGTGCGTGATGTGAAGAGCTGATACGCACTCTGCACGCCGTGCGCGCACGCAACCATGGGATTGATCCGATTCTGACGCAGACGCAAATGAAAACGGGCGCACAGCCTTGCCGGCGGTGCGCCCGATGCACTTCCTGTGCGGAGCCGCCTCAGGGCAGCATGGCAGCGGTCGGGCTGACGTCCGAATCGCGCGAAGGCGGGCGGCGGTGGCGGTGCGCCCAGGTGAAGACCACCGGCAACACCAGCAGCGTGAGGATCGTTGTCGTCACCATGCCGCCGACGATGACCAGCGCCAGCGGCCGCTGCGCTTCGGAACCGATGCTGTGCGACAGCGCCGCCGGCAGCAGGCCCAGGCCCGCCAGCATGGCCGTCATGATCACCGGGCGCAGGCGCAGCGCGGCACCATCCACGGTGGCTTCTCGCACGTTTTCCGATTGCGCCAGGCGATTGACGTACGAGATCAGGATCACCCCGTCCTGAATGGCGATACCGAACAGCGACAGGAAACCGATGCCCGCCGAGATCGACAACGTCTCGTGCGCAATATGCAGCGCCAGCAGCCCGCCGATGGCCGCAAACGGCACATTGAGCACCACCATCAGCGCGTCCTTGAAGTTGCCGAACGTGCTGTAGAGCAGCAGGAAGATGACGAGGATGGTCAGCGGCACGATCACCATCAGCTTGCTCTGCGCGACCTTCATCTCATTGAACTGGCCGTCCCACTTGATGGTGTAGCCCTCGGGCAGTTTGACGCTGTCGCCCACCACGCGCTGCGCCTCGTCCACCGCGCTGCCAAGGTCGCGCCCGCGCACGCCGAACTTGATGGCGATGTAGCGCTTGCCGAGTTCGCGGTAGATGAAGAACGGGCCGTCGGTCATCTCCACCTTGGCGATCATCGACAGCGGAATGTGCTGGCCGTCAGGCGTATCGACCAGCAACTCGCGGATGGCGTCGTACGACGCGCGTGCCTGCCGGTTCAGGCGCACCGCCAGCCCGAACGATTTTTCGCCTTCCAGGATCTGCGTGACCGGCGCGCCGCCGATGGCGTACTGCACCAGGTTCTGCACATCGCTCACGTTGATGTTGAAGCGCGCAGCGGCCTGACGATCAATCGACACATTCAGCGTCGGCTGGCCCAGTTCACGGAAGATGCCCACGTCCACCAGACCCTGCACCTTCTTGAGCTGCGCCTGAATCTCGTTGGCCTTGGCTTCCAGCACATTGAGGTCGTTGCCGAACAGCTTGACCGAGTTCTCGCCCTTCACGCCTGAGAGCGCCTCATCCACGTTGTCCTGGATGTACTGCGAGAAGTTGAATTCGATGCCGGGAATCTTCTCCAGGTGCTTGGATAGACGATCCACCACATCGGCCTTCGTTACGCCGGGGCCCCATTTGTCGGGCGGGGCAAAGTACAGGCCGAACTCGACGTTGAACACGCCGGTGGAATCCGTGCCGTCGTCGGGGCGGCCGATCTGCACCGAGACCTTGTTGATCTCCGGTTGCTTGCCGAAGTAGTTGCGCAGATCAGTGGCCACTGACGACGAGTAGTCGAGATCCACTGTGTTCGGCAACGTCACGCGCAGCCACAGGTTGTTTTCTTCGAGCGTCGGCAGGAACTCCGTGCCGAGGAAGGTCGCGCTGTACAGCGTCAGCACGAGCGCCGTGATGGCCGTGGCAAACACCGCCATCGGCCGGGCGATGAGCTTGCGCAGCAGCGGCTTGTACCAGCGCAGGATGGCCGTGATGAAAGCAGGCGAATGCGGGTGCAGCGTCTTGCCGAACACGAATGACGTGGTGGCTGGCACGAACGTCAAGCTCAGCACGATGGAGGCCATCAGCGCAAAGCCCATCGTGAAGGCCATCGGCTTGAAGATGATGCCTTCCACACCGCCGATGAAGAACAACGGCGAATACGCCACGATGATGATGCCCGTGGAGAAGATCATCGCGCGCTGCACTTCGCTGGTGGCCTTGACGATGGCGTCGTCCAGCTTTTCGGCGCCTTCTTCCAGATGCCGCATGATGTTTTCCATCACGATCACGGCCGCATCGACAATCACGCCAAAGTCGATCGCTCCCAGCGAGATCAAATTGGCCGGCACATGGAAGTGCTCCATGCGGATGAACGACACGCAGAGCGCCAGCGGAATCACCGCGGCTACGACCGCCGCAGCGCGGAAGTTGCCCAGGAAGACGAACAGCACGGCCAGCACCAGCGCAATGCCCACCACCAGCGTGTGTTCCACCGTGCCCATGGTGATGTCGAGCAGCACCTGGCGGTCATAGAACGGCTTGATCTGGACGCTCTTGGGCAGAATGCCGCTGTTCAGCTCGGCAACCTTCTCGCGCACCTTGGCCAGCACTTCCGTTGCGTTGGCGTCGCGCTTGAGCAGCACGATGCCTTCCACCACGTCGGGCTGGTCGTTGTATTGCACCTGGCCCAGGCGTTGCACGTTGCCGACTTCCACTTCGGCAATGTCGCGCACGCGTACCGGCACGCCATTGTTGGCGCTGACGACCACGTTGCGGATGTCGTCCACCGTCTGCAGCAGGCCCACGCCGCGCACGACGAACTGCTGCTCGCCGTCGCGCAGCAGGTTGCCGCCGGTGTTGTTGTTGGCGTTGCCGATGGCCGTGACGAGTTGCGACAGCGTGATGCCATACGACTGCAGCTTCGCCGGTGAAGGCACGATGTGGTACTCCTTCACCTTGCCGCCGAAGGAGCTCACATCTGCCACGCCCTGCACGTGCTTGAGCTCCTTGGTGATGTCGTAGTCCTGGTAGCTCTTGAGCGTGGTGAGATCCACGCCGTCGCCCACCAGGCGGAAGCGCATGATCTCGCCCGTGGCATCCGAGTCTGGGCTCAGCGACGACTGCACGCCGGTCGGCAGGTTGGCCGCCGCCAGGTATTGCGAAAAGTTCTGTCGCGCCTTGAAGCTGTCCGTGCCTTCCTTGAACTTGAGCGTCACCACCGACAGCCCGAACAGCGACACCGAACGGAACGACTGCACATCCGGCACACCGGCCAGCGCGTTTTCAATGGGGATGGTGATTTGCTGTTCGACTTCGGTCGTGCTGCGGCCGGGCCATTGCGTGATGGCCTGCACCGACAGCGGCGCCACGCCCGGATACGCCTGCAGCGGCAGCTCGCGGAACGACAGCACGCCCGCCACCAGCAGCGCGATCGCCAGGAAGACGATCAGCAGCCGCCGCTTGAGAATGCCCGCGATGGGGTTGAAGCCCATGCCTACGCTCCCGCCTTCACGATCATTTCATTGAGCAAGGCGGCACCGCGCACCACCACTTGCGATGAGGCATCCAGGCCGGACATCACAGCGAAGTTGCCGTCACTGCCCGTGTCATTGCCTTGTACCTCTACGCGCTTGAAGTGCTTGGCGTCGCGTTGCACGATCACGTAGTAGTGGCCGCGTTCCTTTACCAGTGCGGACTTCGGTATCACCGTGGCCAGGCCGCTGCCGATCTGAATGCGTGCGGTCGAGTACATCTCGGGGCGCAGCAGGCCGTCGGGGTTGGGCACATCGCAGCGTACGGTGAGCGTATGCGTGGCCGGGTCGATATTGGGGGCGATGAAGCTGACGCGCCCCGTGAAATCACGGTCCGGATAGGCTGCCGTGTGCAGGGTGATCGGCTGGCCGATGCGCACGCTGGCAATGTCGTTCTCATACACATTGCCGGTGAACCACAGCACGCGCGTATCGACGATGCTCATGAACGAATCGCCCACGTTCAGGAAGGCGCCCGGGTCCATGTTGCGCTTGACGATGGTGCCCGAGATGGGTGCGCGCAGCGTCAGGTGCTCAGCCGGTGTGCCGCGCTTGGCGATCTGCGCGACTTCCGCGTCGGAAATACCCAACACATGCAGGCGGCCGGCGGCAGACTGCACCGTCATATCCGCGTCTTCCTGCAGCTCTTTCATGTTGGAGCTTTTGAGCTGGCGCGCGGTGTTCAGCGCCAGCAGGTATTCCTTCTGCGCGGAGATGAAGTCCGGCGAGTACAGCTGGGCAATCGGCTGACCCTCACGCACCGATGCGCCTTCGAAGAGCAGGATCTGATCCAGCCGCCCAGCCACGCGCGCCGATGCCAGCTTGGTGTGCTCCGCGTTGTAGGCGAGCTTGCCCGGCGTGGACAGCTCCACCGGCACCGAAATCTGGCTGACCTGCGTGACCTGCACTTGCTGCGGGTCGAAGCCGCCGGCGGGAATCTCAACGGAATCGGGTTTTGGCCGGGCAGGGGCGCTGGCTGCAACCGCCGAGGTTGCGGCCGGCTTGGCAGACTCAGCCGGCGCAGCGGCAGGCCACTTGCGTCCAACCACCACACCAACAGCAACGGCTGCTGCCAAGGCGATCACTGAAAGTGCGGTGGCGATAGGAGAGAACTTCTTCATGATCTTATTGAGCTTGAACCGGCGAATGGCCCGTGGCCGCGAGCAGCGCGTGATAGGCCTGCAAGGCCGTAGCCTGCGCCTGGGCGACCGACAGTTCGGCGTTCTTGAGCGCGCCCTGTGCGACCAGCAGGTCGTTGAAATCTGCGTTGTTGCTGGCGTAGTTGGTCATCGTCACGCGATAGGCTGCCAGCGCCTGCGGCAGTTGCCGCTGCTTGTTGAAATCGAGTTGCGCGAGCGTCTGGCGCAGCGTGTTGTAGGCGGTATCGACCGCCAGCAAGGTCTGCTGACGCACCGACACATCGTTGGCCTCGGTGGCGATCTGGCTTTCCACCGCCTGGTTCACGCCGTACTTCTCTTTGGTGAAGAACCAGAACGGGATGATCACGTCCAGTTCGATCTGATAGCTGTTCGGGTGCACACCATACGGCGGGTTGTCCGTTGTGACGGTGGCGATGACCTGGAAGTCGGGCAGATAGGCCTTGCGCGCCAGCGTGACGCTCTTGCGCGCGGCGTCCATCAGTTCGGCTGATGCCTTGATCGACGGGTGTTCACGTAGCGCCTGGTTCTCCAACTCTGGCAGGGGTGCTTCGGGCAAGTGCACGGATTCATCGTCGGCACGCAACTCGAGCGGGAAGCTAGGCTCCTTGCCGATGAGCGTGTTGAGCGTCTGCAGCGTGTTGTCGTACTGGCGCTGTGTGGCGAACAGGTCGTTCTGCGCGCTGCTCTGCGTGACTTGCGCGTTGAGGAAGTCCGCATACGCCGCGGCGTTGTTGGCGTAGCGCACGCGCGTGATCTGCTTGACCTGCTCCAGGCGCGTGATGGTCAGCTTCTGGACGTCGATCTGCTTCTGCAGGGCGATCGCCTGGTAGTACGTGGTGGAAAGCTGCGCGTACAGCTGCAGATACAGCGCGTCGTTCTGCGCGTTGAGCGATTCGGCCTGCCGGTCGGCAATCTCGGCCGCCAGCGCTTTCTTGCCCGGAAACGGAATCTGCTGTGTCAGGTTGTACTGGCTGCCGCCCGCGCGGTTGACGGCCAGCGGGAACCCCTTCGGGATGCTGTTCCAGATGTAGCCGACCTGCGGATTATTGGGCGCAGCAAGCTGCGGCGGGATCGACTTGGCCGACAGGTAGGTATGGCGACCCTGGATGAGCTGCGGGTTGTTGCTTTTCAATTCCTGCAGCAGCTCAACCAGGTTGAAGCCGGGGCCGGTCACGCCTGGCACCGACGGCTTGACCGGCGGCATGGTTGCCACAGGCATGCTGGCCGCAGCCGGTGGCGCCGGTGTGGCTGCCCAGGCAGCGGCAAATGGCAGGCAGGCCGCCGCGCACAGCACGGTCCTCACCCTTGGATGGAATACACCCCAATGTTTCACTGCAGCAGACTCCCCTTGAGACGGGAGCGTTTTTACCGATGCGATCTTTCATCCGCCTTTCACGACTCAGCAAGCCGTCAGGAGGTGGGAAAACGCGCAAAACCGTTGGAAATCGCTCCCAGGCGGGAGTCTGCGACAGTTATATGACAAGACATGACGGCCGTCTCAGGCCGTTGCAAGCGGACACGGCATTCCCACGCGGGTGGCGAGAGCATCGCGCATGGCCTGCAGACTGGCGATGCGGGTGTCGATGGTGGCAAGCTTTTCCCGCAGCAG
>Ga0070659_100000900_pt1 | contig 21755 bp, 17 predicted proteins | sample KBSC23metaG_FD_64666 | JGI IMG/M metagenome (GOLD analysis project Ga0070659, IMG submission 64666) | Corn rhizosphere microbial communities from Kellogg Biological Station, Michigan, USA - KBS C2-3 metaG | ecosystem: Host-associated > Plants > Roots > Rhizosphere > Soil ... | reverse complement strand
TGCTCTGGTTCCACCATGTATCGTGGGATTACAGGATGAAGTCCGGCCGCACGCTGTGGCAGGAATTGGTGGCGCATTACCGGAAGGGCGTCGATGAAGTGGCGGCGATGCAGGCCGCGTGGGCGAAGCTGGGCGATGATGTCGATCCGGAGCGCTACGCCCAGGTGCGCGACTTCCTGGCTATCCAGCACCGCGAAGCCATCTGGTGGCGCGACGCATGCCTTGCCTATTTCGTGCAATTCTCCAGGCGGCCCTTCCCCGAGGGCTACAAGCCGAAATATCCGCTGTCCTATTACGAGAAGATGCCCTACGGCGCCTCGCCAAAACCCTAGATCTGCCGGAGCAGCCAGCGCACCGACCGGCGCTGGATCTCCAGATAGGTGGGATTCCACATGGCATGGATGGTGTGGCCAACGGCCGTGAAGACCACGCGCCCCTTGCCATAGTCATACGCCCAGCCGGCTGGTGATCTGGTGCCCAGCTTGCGCCCGCCTGTCTCATAGGTGAGGCCGTCGCGGTTTTCCGATTCCAGGATCAGGTTGCGCGGGTCCTTGTCGTAATCGACATAATGCTGTTCGTCATTGACGACGAATGGCCCCAGCCCCCGGGTGATGGGATGGCTGTTGCCGGTCGGATGCACCTCGAATGGCCGCAGCGGCGGATGGCCGATGTAAGCGCCACCCATGACATCGCGATAAGTTTTGCATGACAGCGAGATGTGGCTGGAGTTGTGCAGCGGATAGAAGCCGCCGCCTGCATTGACGAAATCCTTTATCGCCTGGCCCTGCGACTCGGTCATCCAGGTGACGGGCTTTGGCGCGGGAAAATCATCCGCATTTTCGAGATTGGCTTCATAGTCGAAATAGGCGTCAGGCCCCAGGTAGCCGCCTGGCCAGATCATCCCGTCGCGAAGCACCAGGAAAAGCTGATAGGGCTTCAGAAGCGACGCCGACAGCGCGCCATAGTCCATTGTGTAATCTATGGCGATGCCAAGCTGCCCGAAAACCTTGTCGAGGCTGACGCGGATATAGTCGGGATTGTGATAGCGGTCGCCCACCAGCGCGAGCGCGCGCGGCCTGACCTGCGCGATCGCGGGCGCACCGGCAAAACCGGCGGCCACGCCGCCGATCATGGCGCGGCGTGAAATCGTTCCTGTATTTTCTGACATGATTTCCCCCCTACGCTGACTATAAGCCGCACCGGCCATAAAGCAGTAGACGGCGCACCGGACCGCAGCCAATATGATGTATACAAAATACAGGCGCGGGCCAAGATTGTCCGTGCCGTCAGAGGACCAGGAAAGCGCATGTCTGTCAGCCCATCCAGCGGGCGTCGGCTCGCCGCACTCGCCGCCACGATCGTCGTTGCGGCCATCGGTCTTGCCGCCTGCGGTCAGAACAAGAGCTACAGCCATAATGGCGGGCCGGTGGACGGTTGGCCCGAATGGGGCCATGGCGAGCAGGGACAGCGCTACAGCGCCAATACCCAGATAACGCCGGAGAATGTGAAGGACCTCAAGGTCGCCTGGACCTACCGCACCGGCGACCTGTCGGCCCCGGGCGAGGTGAAGAACCTTGCCTTCGAAGCGACGCCCATCCTGGCCAATGACACGCTTTATCTGTGCTCGCCGCGCAACCGCATTGCCGCGCTGGACCCGCAAACCGGCAAGCAGAAATGGATGCGCGACCTCAGGCCCGACACCAACGGCGCCACCGTGATCGTGTGCCGCGGCGTTTCCTACTGGAAGGACAGCCTCAAGCCCGCCGATGCCTTCTGTGCCCAGCGCATTTTCGCCGGCACCATCGACGGCAAGATGTGGGCGCTCGATGCCAACAGCGGCAAGCCCTGTCCCGATTTCGGCACGGGCGGCATGGTCAATCTGCAGGCCGACCTGGGTCATGTCGAAAAGCCGGGCCTCTATGGTGTCTCATCGGCGCCCACCGTGGTCGGCGACAAAGTGATCACGGGCTCCAAGATCATCGACTTCCACAATGTCGACATGCCCGGCGGCGTGGTGCGCGCGCTCGATGCACGTACCGGCAAGCTGGTGTGGGCCTTCACGGCCGCCCCGCCCAGCGTGATGGCCAATCCCACCATCGTTGGCCAGCAGGCCGAAGCCGCCGCCGATGGCAAGCCTGCCGGCGACAAGAAGCCGGCCGACGCGAATGGCGCCGCGCCCGCCGCGATGCCGACCTTCCCGCGCAGCGCCCCCAATGTGTGGGCGCCCATGTCGGTGGACCTGAAGAACCGGCTGATCTACCTGCCCACCGGCACGCCGCAGATCGACGCAGTCCTGGGCAAGGGTGACTGGGACTATTATGGCTCGTCGGTGGTGGCGCTGAACGTCGATACCGGCGAGGTAGCCTGGCACTACCAGTTCGTGCACAAGGATATCTGGGATTACGACACTCCGGCCCAGCCGCTGCTGTTCGATTACAAGGCTCCCGACGGCAAGGTGATCCCCGCGCTCGCCCAGGCCACGAAGATGGGCTACATTTTCGTGCTCAATCGTCTCACCGGAAAACCCATCTTTCCGGTGAAGGAGACGCCGGTTTCTACCGCAGGCCTGCAGAGGGGCCTGTCGCCAACGCAACCGATCCCGGTACTGCCGGAGCATCAGATCACGATCACGAAGATGACCGACAAGGACATGTTCGGTTTCGCGCTGATCGACAAATGGGACTGCCAGCGCCGCTTCAACAAGCTGAAGAATGACGGCATCTTCACCCCCTTCTATTCCGAATCCAGCGTCGATTATCCGGTCAGCGTAGGCGGCATGGACTGGGGAGGACTGGCCTTCGATCCCAAGCGCAATATCCTTGTGGTCAATTCCAACAGTGTGCTGGGCGCCCATCACCTGGCGCCGCACAAGGGCTCGGACGGCTATTCGCCGCTGATCGGCACGCCCTACCGGCAGGTTTATGACGACATGATGAGCATGTTCGGGGCGCCCTGCAATGCGCCGCCATGGGGCAAACTTGCCGGAATCGACATCACTACCGGCAAGAAGGTCTGGGAAGTTCCGTTGGGTACGACCAGGGACGAAGCACCCTGGCCGCTGTGGTTCCATCTTGGCGTGCCCAACCAGGGCGGTGCCATCACCACCGCATCGGGCCTGACCTTCATCGCCGCCACGACCGATCGCTATTTCCGGGCCTTCTCCACCGAAACAGGCAAGGAATTGTGGCGCGTCAGCCTGCCTGCGGCGGGCCAGTCCATGCCCATGACCTACCGGCTGAACAGCAACGGCAAGCAGTATGTGGTCGTTGCCGCGGGCGGACATTCGGCGCTACACAACAAGCAGGGCGATTACGTGGTCGCCTATGCGCTGCCTTGAGGGATGTCGTGGAGACACCGATCGAGCCGATAACCCCTGTTGGCGGCCAGCCCGGAACGGCACCGCCGACCCTGCGCGCGCATGTGGTCAAGATGCTGCGGGCAGACATCCTGGCAGGCAAGTACAAGCCGGGCGACCGGCTGAACGAAAGCCAGATCGCGCGCGAGTTGAACATCAGCCGCATTCCCGTGCGCGAGGCGCTGTCCCAGCTTCAGGAACAGGGACTGGTCGTCAACCGCGAACGCCGCGGCATGTTCGTGATGGACCTGGGCGCCGAGGAGGTGCTGCAGATTTCCTCGCTGCGCATCATCCTGGAAACCGAGGCGATCAAGCTGGCGCGCAGTCGCATGACAGCGGACATACTGGCCCAGCTGGAAAAGCTGATGGGGCAGATGGAAGCCTGGAATGGCACGCTGCTGGACGCGGCCGCGCTGGACCTGGAATTCCACCGCGTCATCTGGCGCGCCACCGGCAATCCCTATCTGGAACGCGCGCTCAACACGCTGATGGTGCCGCTGTTCGCGCACAAGACGCTGGAGCATGTGAGCCAGGAAATACGGCGCTGGCGCCTAAGCCATCATCGCGCGCTGCTGGATCTGGTGGCGGGCGTCTCCGCCGCCGATCCGCAGGAAGCCCTGCTGACCCATCTGCGCATGTCCTACACCGAGCCAGAGCGCTACTCGACCCTGGCCAAGGCAATGGGCGGCCCGGCGGCAAAGCCGCAGGGACAAGTCTGACAAAATTTAAATCCACTCAAAATGTCGCGAGTTTCGCATCTGCAAGAAGGAATGATGCGCGTGTGCGCGATCAGGATGTCAACTTGTCCGCTGGCAAATGCGCGGGGCGGCCACTAGACTGCCGGCGTATATTGTCTACAGAGACAGGGCCTAACGAACCCGTCGGGACAGTTTGAGGAAAGGGACGTGGACCAATGCATTCGTTCAAGAAATTCCTGCCTTTGGCCGGCGCCGCCGCCTTCGCGCTGATCGCCTCCGGGGCATCGGCACAGACCGCCGCCGACTATTCGAAATATTCCCAATGGCCCGCGCCGCATGCGCAGGGCCAGAACGTCAATGGCATGCACATCTTCCTGTTCGCGGGCCTGAAAAGCCACGGACCTGGCGCGCATGACTATCCCTTCTGGCTGGACACCTGGTCCAAGCTCCTGACCGAGCATGGCGCCGTGGTGGATGGCGCGCTGTCATTTCCCAGCCAGGCCCAGCTGGACAAGGCCGATGTGGTGGTCATCTACAAGGGCGATGCCGGCTACATGACGCCCGAGCAGCGCGCGATGCTGCAGAACTATGTGAAGCGCGGCGGCGGCCTGGTCACCTTGCACGACTCGCTGTGCGGCCCCGATCCTGCCGACATGGCCACGCTGGTGGGTGCCGGCAAGAAGCATGGCGAGACCAATTATACCTGGACGGCCACGCTCGACTACAACGCGGTCGACAAGGACAACCCCATCATCAAAGGCATGCCGATGGAGGTCTATGACGAGGCCTTCTACAACATGACCTTCGCGCCCGACATCCATCCCATCCTGACCGTCACCATGCCCGACACGCCCAGTGCGCGCCGCGGCGGCGGCGTCGGCAAGACCGTGCCGCAGATGTGGACCTGGGAGCACACGGTGCCGGGCGGCACCGCGCCGGCCCGCGCCTTCGTCTGGATGCAGGGCCACATGGTCGACAGCCTTGAGGATCCGGCGATCCGGCAGGTGCTGATGCGCGGCATCGCCTGGGCCGCCAAGAAGCCGGAGAACACGCTTACTGATTACGTGCCGCCGCCGCCGCGCCGGACGGCACAGCGCCCATAAAGGGCTCAGCCTGGAAAAGGCGGCCGTCGCCGTGCGATGGCCGCCTTTGCGTTCAAAGTGTTTCGGGGAGAGACGAAGGTGATGATCAAATCGGTGTTGAAGGCTGCAAGCTGTGCCGCGGCCCTGGCAATGCTGGCGGGAGGAGCCTTTGCCGCTGATTCCCTGAAACAGTCGACCGACTGGCAAACCAGCGGCCATGACCTGGGCGGCCAGCGCTATTCGCCGCTTACCCAGATCACGCAGAATAATGTTGCCCGGCTGCAGCCTGCCTGGAGCATCCATCTGACGCCGGATGGCTACAAGGGCCGGCCGCGTCTGGCCGAAGCGATTCCGATCGTGGTCGGCAACAGCATGTACATCGCTTCACCCTATGGCCAGATCCTGGCGCTGGACGCCACCACGGGCCAGCGCAAATGGACCTACGATCTTCCCGACGAGGATATCGCGACCAGGCGCGGCGTGTCCTATTGGGCGGGCGGCGAAGGCGCGCCGGCTTCGATCGTGTTCGGTTCGCGGCTGGGCCGGCTTTATTCGCTCGATGCCGCGACCGGAAAGCTCAATCCCCGCTTTGGCGATAACGGCATCCTCAATCTGAAAACGCCTGAGGTGATGCCCGCCGATATGAAGGGCTTCTACGATTTGCCTTCTCCGCCGGTGGTCTACAAGAACCTGATCATTACGGGGGCGGGCAATCCCGACGCCGGCCCCAACCGCGGACCGCGCGGTGACACCCGCGCCTGGGACGCCGCGACCGGCAAGCTGGTCTGGACCTTTCATACGGTGCCGCGTCCTGGTGAGCCAGGTTACGAGACCTGGGGCAAGGGCAGCGCGGAAAACCGCTCCGGCGTAAATGTGTGGGGCTATATGACGGTCGATGCCGACCGCGGCATCCTCTATATGCCGCTGGGAGCGCCCAACAATGACCGCGTCGGAGTCGACCGGCCGGGCAACAACCTCTACGGCTCCTCGCTGGTGGCAGTGGACGCAAACACCGGCAAGTACCTGTGGCACTTCCAGGTCGTCCATCACGACATCTGGGACATGGATACCCAGGACCCACCGGTGCTGATGGACGTGCACAAGGATGGCCAGACGATTCCCGCCGTGCTGACTGTGAACAAGAACGCGCTGGCCTTTATCCTGAATCGCGTGACCGGAAAGCCGATTTTCGGCGTCGAGGAACGGCCCGTTCCGCAAAGCAAGGTGCCGGGCGAACAGACTTCGCCCACCCAGCCTTTCCCGGTCAAACCCGAACCGTTGTCGCAGAACCACATTTCGCGCGACAACCTCTACAAGGGCGAACCCAGCCACCAGGCCTATTGCGAGAAGCTGGTCGACGACAACCACATGGTGCTGGGCGGTCCATTCCTGCCGCCGGGCTACAACGAAATCACGGTCTCGCCACCCGGCACGCAGGGCGGGGTCAACTATTATGGCGGCAGCTTCGATCCCAAGCTCCGGCTGTTCGTGGCCAATGTGAACAATCTGTTCCAGCCCATGAGAGTGGAGAAGAAGCCCGACGGCACGTTGGCCAATACCTATGGCGTGCTCCGCTTCTGGGATCCCGACAAGAAGCTGCCCTGCGGTCCCACGCCCTGGGGCCAGCTTGTGGCCGTCAATGTCGATACCGGCGATATCGCCTGGCGCAAGACCCTCGGCGTCACCGACAGCTTCCCCCCTGGTCTGCAGGATACCGGACGGCCGGGGCTTGGCGGGACCATCCTGACCGCCAGCGGCCTGACCTTCGTGGGCGCAACAGACGATTTCCGCTTCCGGGCGTTCGCCACGGCCACCGGGGACAAGCTGTGGGAAATCAAGCTAAAAGCCTCGGTTACGGCCACCCCCGTCACCTATCTGGGCGCGGACGGCCGTCAATTCGTCACAGTAATGAATACCGGCGGGTCCCAGACCGGTTCCGTGGTCACCAATGATGAGGTCATCGCCTTCGCTTTGCCCAAAAACTAGTGTAAATGGCGAGTTCCAGGCGGGGCATAAAAGAGAGTGTTAAACGTGCGCAAGATTCATCTGGTCACTTTGATGGTTTTGACTTCTGCGACGGGTGCCTGGGCGGATGACTTCCCCAGTCTGCCCCCGGGCCCTGGCCGCGATGTGACGGTCCGCGTTTGTTCCCAGTGCCATTCGCCGGAAATCGCGTCCAACCAAAGGATGGACAAGGACGGCTGGAAAGCTCTGGTGGATCAGATGGCTAACAATGGTGCCAACGCCACCAGCGCGGAATTCGACACCATCACCAACTATCTGGCGACCGTATTCCCCGCCAGTGGTAGTGCCGCTCCTGCCGCTCCCGGCGCTGCTGCTCCCGCGGCTCCGGCCCCCGGCGCTGCCGCGGCTCCCGCCCCCGGCGCTTCTGCGGGTGCATCGGCGACCACGAACGACGCGACCGGCACCGTCACGCCGCAGCAGTAAGCCGCGGACCTTACGGGTTCCCGCCCGCGTCCAGCCGGGCTAAAACCGCGCCCGGACCCGTGCGGGCGCGCGCCTGCGTTTTGCCCAAACCTGTGAAGGAAGAGAACCTATGAAGTTGCTGCGCTATGGCCCCAAGGGCCAGGAAAAACCCGGTCTGCTGGATGGCGCGGGCAAGATCCGCGACCTGTCGGGCGTGGTGAAGGATATTGACGGCAAGGTGCTGGCCGACCTGTCGGCCATCCGCGCAGCCAGGATCGACAGCCTGCCGGTGGTGGACGGCAATGTCCGCCTGGCCGAGCCGGTCGCCAATGTCGGCAAGTTCATCTGCATCGGCCTGAACTATTCCGATCATGCCGCTGAATCCGGCATGCCCGAGCCCAGCGAGCCGATCATCTTCATGAAGGCGACCAGCGCCATCATCGGCCCCAATGACGATGTCTACCTGCCGCCCACCGCCAAGAAGGGCGACTGGGAAGTCGAGATGGGGATCGTGATTGGCAAGGAAGCCAGATACGTCTCCAAGGACAAGGCGCTGGATTATGTGGCCGGCGCCTGCGTGGTCAACGACCTGTCGGAGCGCGAATATCAGCTCGAGCGCCTGGGCACCTGGGATAAAGGCAAGGGCTGCGACACATTTGGTCCCTTCGGCCCCTATCTGGTCACGCTGGACGAAGTGGGCGACCTCAACAATCTGGGCTTGTGGCTGGATTTGAACGGCAAGCGTGTGCAGACCGGCAATACCCAGTCGCTGATTTTCGACGTACCGACCCTGATCTCCTATATCACCCAGTTCATGAGCCTGCAGCCGGGCGATGTGATCTCCACCGGCACGCCCCCAGGCGTCGGGCTTGGCATGAAGCCGCCGGTCTTCCTGAAGGAAGGCGATGTGATGGAGCTGGGCATCGACAAGCTGGGCAGCCAGAAGCAGGTGGTCAAGCGCACTGTCGTCTGAGCGGCACGATGAGCAGAAAAAAAGGCGCCGGAGAAATCCGGCGCCTTTTTTGCTTTTTCGGCCGCAGGGCTTGCCTCAGTGATTATCCCGCGGGATGCCCATGGTCTCGTCGATCTTCTGATACTTGACAGCGTTCTCCAGCACCATACCGGTGCCCATCTGGCCGACATGCTCGCGCTGAATCTCCTGCCATGGCGTCTGGGAGGCGGGATACTTGTAGCCGCCCGCCGCTTCCAGCGCCTTGCGGCGCTCGGCCAGTTCCGCATCGCTGATAAGCACATTGCAGGTGCCCTTGTTCAGGTCGATACGGATTTTGTCGCCGGTCTTCAGCAGCGCCAGCCCGCCCATCACGGCGGCTTCCGGCGAGGCGTTGAGGATTGACGGCGAGCCGGACGTGCCCGACTGGCGCCCGTCGCCGACGCAGGGCAGGGCGTTGATGTCCGCCTTCAGCAGGGCAGCCGGTGGCCGCATGTTCACCACCTCGGCCGCGCCGGGATAGCCCACCGGGCCGGCGCCGCGCATCACCAGGATCGAACGTTCGTCGATACCAAGCGCGGGATCGTCGATACGGTGGTGGTAATCCTCCGGACCGTCGAACACCACGGCGTTGCCTTCAAACGCTTCGGGGTCGGCGGGGTTGGACAGATAACGTTCACGGAATTCCGGGCTGATCACGCTGGTCTTCATGATCGCGCTGTCGAACAGGTTGCCGCTCATCACGATGAAGCCGGCATCGGTCTTCATGGGCTTGTCGAAGGGCCAGATCACGTGCGGCAGCAGGACTTCCTTGCCCCGGCAATTCTCGCCGATCGTCTTGCCGTTCGCCGTCAGGGCGTTTTCGTTGATCAGCCCGTGTTCCATCAGGATGTTGACCACCGCGGGCACGCCGCCGGCATGGTGGAAATCCTCGGACAGATATTCGCCGGCCGGCTGCAGGTTGACCAGCAGCGGTACCTTGTGACCGACCGTCTGCCAATCCGACAGCGGCACATCCACGCCCATGTGCCGGGCAATGGCGCTGATGTGGATCGGCGCGTTGGTCGAGCCGCCGATCGCGGAGTTGACCACGATGGCATTGTGGAACGCCTCCTTGGTCATGATCTTGGAGGGGCGCAGGTCCTCGTGGACCATCTCCACAATGCGCAGGCCCGTGGCATAGGCCATCTGCCCGCGCTCGCGGTACGGCGCCGGGATCGAGGCCGAACCCGGCAGTTGCATGCCCAGTGCCTCGGTCAGCGAGTTCATCGTGCTGGCCGTGCCCATGGTGTTGCAATAGCCCACCGACGGGGCGCTGGACGCCACCAGGTCGACGAAGCCGGGATAGTCCAATTCGCCGCGCGCCATCATCTCGCGGGCCTTCCACACGATGGTGCCAGATCCGGTGCGTTCGCCGCGGTGCCAGCCGTTGAGCATCGGGCCGACAGAGAAGGCGATGGCGGGAATGTCCAGCGTCGCCGCCGCCATCAGGCAGGCAGGCGTGGTCTTGTCACAGCCGATTGTCAGCACCACGCCGTCGATCGGATAGCCGTACAGAAGTTCGACCAGGCCCATATAGGCCAGGTTGCGGTCCAGCGCGGCGCCGGGCCGCTTGCCGGTTTCCTGTATGGGATGGACCGGAAATTCCATCACGATGCCCCCGGCCTCGCGGATGCCTTCGCGGATTCGCTTGGCCAGTTCGATGTGATGGCGGTTGCAGGGTGAAAGATCGCTGCCGGTCTGGGCGATGCCGATGATCGGCTTGCCGGACTGAAGCTCTTCGCGGGTCAGGCCGTAATTCAGATAACGCTCCAGATAGAGCGCTGTCATGTCGGGATTGGCGGGATTGTCGAACCAGGCGCGTGAGCGCAGCATCTTGCCTGGCTTGTTGACGGACTTGGAATTGGACATCGGGACGGTTCCTAGAGAAAAACGATCAGCCGGGGAACAGGGTCATGCCGCCGTCGACGCGCAGCACCTGCCCGGAAACGAAGGCGGACAGATCGGATGCGAGGAAGGCCACGGCATTGGCGATCTCGGCGGGCTTGGCGTAGCGCTCCAGCGAGACGTTATCAATCATGCCGGCATCGGTTTTCCGGGTGGCCAGGAAACGGGCCGTGGTGGTGGGGCCGGGGCTGACCGCGTTCACCCGAACGCCATAGGGGCGCATCTCCAGCGCCAGGCTGCGGGTATAATGCAGGATCGCCGCCTTGGCGCAGCCATAGACAACTTCCGGCGACACGCCGACATGGCCGTTCAGCGACCCGAAATTGATCACCGCGCCCCTCTTGCGCTCCGCCATGCCCGGCACCACCCGCCGGCACATCAGCATCGTGCCGAAGAAATTGCGGTTCATCACCGCATGCGCATCTTCCAGACTGATGTGAAGCGCGTCGTTGGGATTGGGCTTGCCGCCCCTGGCCGCGATGTCGCCGCCGGCGCAGTTGACCAGTATGTCGATGGGCCCCAGCGTGTCTTCCACGCGCGCTACCAGGGCGGCGACATCGTCTTCTCTGGTAATGTCGCCGGTGACCGCGACCACCTTGCCGGGGCCGCGCGCAGATAATTCCCTTGCCAGGACGGTCAGGCTCTCGCTCTCGCCATAAGCGGCAGGCGCGGCTTCATCGATGTCGTGCAGCGCAACATTGGCGCCGCCGGCCAGAAGCGTCTCGACGATCATGCGGCCCAGGCCACGGCCCGATCCTGTCACCAGCGCCACTGCTCCGCCGAAGGACGGCGGCTGAATTCCTGTAGGACTCAATTGGATACTCCGTAGGCGCTCCTGCGGGATCTACGGCACTGGCCGCGTCTGACGCGCATCCACCATAGCCCGTATTGTTATCAGTTCGTCATGTATTGCGGGCCTTGCCATGGGCGGGCCGCATTGACTTGCCGGTCCCTGAATTTAGTATACAAATCGAATGCCGATGTGAAGGGCTCCGTCCGCCGGGCGGGGGCGGATGCGGCTACCCAAGCCCCTGATGAACGGGCAGGAAAAGCAGCAATTAAGGGGCGGGAAAAATGAAACCAACGCACGCTCGTTATTGGGTTGTCGTGCTCGCGCTCGCGCTGGCGATGATCATGTACATCCAGCGTGTGGCGATCAGCCAGGCGATCGTGCCGATCGCGATCGACCTGCACCTGAACAAGGAGGAGACCGGGCTGGTGCTGGGCGCCTTCGGTCTTTCCTATGCATTGTTTGAAATCCCGATGGGCCTGCTGGGCGACAAGCTGGGCGTGCGCTGGGTACTCAGCCAATTGGTGCTGATCTGGTCTCTCTTCACCGCGCTCACCGGAGCGGCCTGGAACATGGCGTCCATGTGGGCCGTTCGCTTCCTGTTCGGTGCGGGCGAGGCAGGTTGCTTTCCGAATCTGACGCGCATGCTGTCGGCCTGGCTGCCGCTGTCGGAGCGCGTGCGCGCCCAGGCGGTGATGTGGGCTTTCGGACGCTGGGGCGGCGCCCTGGCCCCGCCGGTGGCGTTCTTCGTGATCTATCATTTTGGCTGGCGGCTGGGCTTTGTCGCATTGGCCATGCTGGGGGTGGCCTGGGTGGCGTTCTTCCTTCCCTGGTTCCGGAACGATCCGGCCGAGCACAAATCCGTGAACGCCGCCGAGCTTGAGATGCTGGAAAGCTCCCGCAAGCTGGTGCTGCACGAGCATGGCGTGCCCTGGTACAGGCTGCTTCTGCAGCGCGATATCGCCCTTCTGGGCCTGCAATATTTTGCCTTTTCCTACACTTGGTATTTTTACGTCACCTGGCTGCCCACCTGGCTGCAGCAGGAACGCGGGCTGTCCCCGGGCGTGGCTGCGGGGTATGCGATGGTGCCGCTGGCGTTTGGCGGCGTCGGTTCGATCGTTTCGGGTTTCCTGCCCATGTCGATTTCGCGCAAATGGGTTGCATTCGCCGGCTTCTCCGGGACCGCGATCCTGATCTTCATCATCCCACATGTGCCGGGCGTGGCCACCGCGATGATCCTGATGGGGTTGGCCAGCTTCTGCAGCGACCTGACCATGCCGATTTCGTGGAACACTTGCGTCGAGATCGGCAAGCAGTACACCGCCACCGTCGCGTCGACCATGAACATGCTGGGCAACTTCGCCGGCTTCGTGGCCCCGGTGGTGTTCGGCTACATCCTTGGCGAAACCAACAATAACTGGACCATCGTGATGTATACCATGGCCGTGGCGGCGGTCGTTTCGGCGGCCTGCTGGCTGTTCCTGGATCCCGACAGGCACAACGGTGCCACGGACCTGCCGCTGGAAGGCGCGCCGGAAATCTGAAGTCTCAAAGCATAAGGACCTTACGCGTGAAGATTGATCTGACTGGCAGGACTGCCGTTATCGTGGGCGGATCGGGCGGCCTGGGCGAAGCCATGGCGCACACCCTGTCGGGCGCGGGCGCCGCCATCGCGCTGGTGGGCCGCAACCAGGCCAAGCTGGACAAGGTGGCCCATGATCTGTCCGCCAAGGGCGGCAAGGTTGCCGCGTTCACCGCCGACATGACCAACGAGGGCGATGTGCACCGCCTGGCCCGGGATGTGAACGGCAAGTACCCCAAGCCGCAGATCCTGATCAACTCGGCCGGCATCAATATTCGCAAGCCCGTTACCGAATTCACGCTGAAGGAATGGACCAGCGTTGTCGATTCCAGCCTGGTCACCACTTTTCTTGCCTGCAATGCCTTTGTGCCGGGCATGAAGGGCTCGGGCTATGGCCGCATCATCAACCTGTCCTCGATCATGGCGCACATCTCGCTGCCGGGCCGCACCGCCTATTCCAGCGGCAAGGCGGGCCTTTTGGGCTTCACCAAGTCGCTGGCGCTGGAGCTGGCGGCCGAAGGTGTCACCGTCAATTGCATTTCGCCGGGCCCGTTCCATACCGAGATGAACCTGCCGGTGATCAATGATCCGGAAGCAAACAAGCTGTTCCTGCAGAAGCTGCCGGTCGGCCGCTGGGGCAAGGTGGAAGAGATCGGTGGCCTGGCCTGCTATCTCTGCTCGGACCTCGCCGGCTTCATAACCGGCACCGACATCCTGATCGACGGCGGCTGGACAGCCGCCTGACAACCCAGACAGCACGGAGACGGAAATGGCCACGCGCCGCGAAATCTTGATGGGTGGCGCGGCGCTGGCCGCTGCCGCCGCCTTTCCCGCCATGGCCGCCGATGCCCGGCCGCAATCGCCACTTGGCGTCGCCCAGACGGCGCTGGGACATTATTTCCGTCGCCAGCGGGGCGGCGCGCAGACCCGCGGTCCTGCCGATCCCATTGCCACGGTCGCGTATGTGCGCTCGCTGGGTGCGGGCGGTCTGCAGATGGCCGTGCCCGACAACACGGACGTCAAGAAGCTGCGTGCGGCGCTGGAGAAGAACAACCTGTTCTTCGAGGGCGACATCCGCATGATCGCCAAGGCGGGCGACGATACCGCTGCTTTCGAGAAGGGCCTTCGAATGTACAAGGACCTGGGCGCGTCTTGCGTGCGCACCGTCTCCTTCGTCGGCCGCCGCTACGAGACCTTCAAGACCCTGGGGGATTATCTGGACTGGAAGGCCAATGCCGACGGCGTGCTCGCCGCCTGCGTGCCGATCGCCGACAAGGTGGGCATCCCGCTGGCGATGGAGAACCACAAGGATCGCGTGGTGGATGAGGAAGTCGAGGTGCTGAAGAAATATTCGAGCGAGTATTTCGGTGCCCTGGTCGATTTCGGCAACAACATCTCCATGTGCGACGATCCCGTCGAGACGATCCGCAAGCTGGCGCCCTATGTGAAGGCCACGCACGTCAAGAACATGGCGGTGGCCCCCTATGACCAGGGCTTCCTTCTGTCGGAAGTGCTGTTCGAGGATGGCTTCCTGGACATTCCCGGCTTGTTTGCCGAACTGAAGAAGGTCAATCCCAAAATCCATCCGATGCACGAACTGATTACCCGCGATCCGCTCAAGGTCCCGGTGCTGACCGACCAGTATTGGGCGACCTGGCCCGAACGCAGCGGTCTTTATCTGGAGCGCACGCTGCGCATCGTGGAGGCCCACGCCAGCAGGAAGCCGCTGCCCACGATCAGCGATCTGGATGCCGACGCGCAGTTCCAGGTGGAGCAGAGCAACAACCTGAAATGCTTTGCCTGGGGTCGCACGGCGCTGGCCTGAGGGTTCCCGACAAAACAGAACACGCCCCGGCGCGGTTTTCCGCACCGGGGCGTTTGTGTTTCCCCGGTCTTACTGAACGGTGAAATGCATCATGGTGGTCGAAGTGAAGGTCTCACCCGGCCGCAGCACCGTCGACGGGAATGCCGGATGATTGGGGCTGTCGGGATAGTGCTGGGTCTCCAACGCCATGCCGTCGGTCGCGCGCAGGGTGGTGCCGGCGGGCGTGACTGCCGTCCCGTTCAGGTGATTGGAGGAGTAGATCTGCACGCCCGGTTGGGTGGTATACAGCTCCAGCGTGCGGCCGCTGGCCGGATCAGTCAGCCGGGCGGCCATTTCCAGCGCGCCGGGCCTGGACTTCCGCAGAACGAAATTCTGGTCATAGCCCTGGCCTATCAGCATCTGCGGTTCGCTGGAACGCAGGTCCTTGCCGATGGGTTTGGGTGTACGGAAGTCCAGCGCCGTGCCGGCCACCGGCGCGATCTCGCCGGTGGGAATCTGGTTCTGGTCGGTGGGCGTGTAGCTGTCGGCCATCAGGGTCAGAATCTGCGGCTCAACGGAGCCCGAGCCGTTGCCCGCCATGTTGTAATAGGTGTGGTTGGTCAGGTTGACCACGGTGGGCTTGTCGGTGGTCGCCTTATAGTCGATGCGGAAATCGGCATTGTCGGTGAGTGTATAGGTCACATCGACAGTCAGCGTACCGGGAAAGCCCTGGTCGCCATCGGGGCTGACCAGACGCAGTGTCACGCCCGCTGTGGTCGCGGTCTGGAAGGTCTTCACCGTCTGCAGCACGCGGGTCGAATAGCCGGGGCGTCCACCATGCAGCGTCACGCCCGCGGGATTGGCCGCCAGGTCATAGTGCTTGCCGTCCAGGGTGAAACCGTGCAGCAGCCGGTTGGCGTAGCGCCCTGTCAGCGCGCTCATCGGCCCGGTGGCCAGTATGCCGGCCATGTCCTTCTGGCAAAGGATCACATTGGCCATCCTGCCGTCACGGCCCGGCGCCTCAACGTCGCAGATGATGCCGCCGTAATCCAGAACCTCGGCGCGCATGCCCTTGTTATTGGTCAAAGTGAAGGCATGCACGGTTTGCCCGTCGCGGGTCGCGCCGAAAACCTTCTGCTCGACGGTGCCGGCCTGGACCGGACTGGCCGCCAGGCCGGCCGCCGCCAGAACGGCGGCTATCGCTGCGGTGCAACAGCTGTTCATGCGTGTTTCCCCCGTGGTTCTGTCCCCGAAAAACACGCCGGCACGGGGTTGGCAACCCATGAATTGACGGTGTTTTATCGCAGCCTACTATAGTATTGCCGTCACAGAACCACAAAGATGTGGTCACGCCGGGGTCGGCTGGGAGCAACGATAAGGGAAGGGGTTGGGCGCCGGCGGTTTGCGCGCCCTTTGATCTGCACATGAAATTTTCGACACGTCACGCCATGCTTGGCACCGTCATCCTGCTTGCAGGCGCTGGCCTGATCTCGGCTGCGGGGCTGGCACAGCCGGCCGATAACCCCAACAATCCTTTCGCCGGCAATCGGGCCGCCATCGCACAGGGCGAAAAGATCTTCAACTCCACATGCACCGCCTGTCACGGCCCCGCCGCCAGCGGGGGCAGGGGCCCGGCGCTCAATACCGGCACATTCAGTCATGGCTCGGGTGACTATGACCTCTACCAGACGATCCGCTCGGGCGTGTCCGGCACCCAGATGCCCAGCTTCGCACGGCTGCCATCCGACGATGTCTGGCGGGTCGTAACCTACATCAAGAGCCTGTCGGGCGGCTCCGCAGCCACGGCCGCACTGCCCGGCCAACCCGCGCACGGCGAGGCATTGTTCTTCGGCGTCGGCAATTGCACCAGCTGCCATGAGATGAATGGCAGAGGCGCGGCCATCGCCGCCGACCTGTCGGACGAAGGCACCAAGGCGCCCGCGGCGATCAGGAACGGCGTGCTGCACAAGCCCCAGCGCCGCTTCGGCCCGCGACCGCACTTCGCGGATGTGACGATGAATGACGGCTCGCGCCGCAGCGGCCTTGTGGTCGCCGAGGACAGTTTCGCCATCGCCCTGGAAGCCGACGGAAAATTCACCACCCTGGACAGGAAGGATGTCCGCGAAATCGCCAGCCGCGATGCGACGCCGCAGGACATCAATCTGACACCGGCCCAGGTGGACGACCTGGTCGCCTATCTGGCCCAGCACAAGAAGCGCGACTTCACGCAGACGGCGAAGATCACGCCCGCACCGGTTCTTGGCTACGCGCGCATCGCAAATGCCAAGGCCGAGCCGCAGAACTATCCCACCTATTGGGGCGACTATCTGGGCCACCATTTCAGCGCGCTGGACCAGATCACCAAGGCCAATGTCGGCCAGCTTCAGGCCAAATGGGCCGCCCCGCTTCCCGGCCAGTCGGCGCTGGAATCGCTCCCGCTGGTGGTGGATGGCGTGATGTACGTCTCCGGGCCGCCCGGCGATGTCTATGCATTTGACGCAAAGACCGGGCTGCAGCTTTGGAAATTCCACCGCAAGCAGGACATCGTCAATCCGTACCAGATCAATCCCTCCAACCGCGGCGTGGCAGTGCTGGACGGGCGCGTCTTCTTCGGGACCCTGGACGACAACCTGATCGCGCTTGACGCCCATACGGGCCGCGAATTGTGGGAAGTGCGTGTTGCCGACACGATGGAAGGCTTCACGCTCACCGGCGCGCCGCTGGCGGTGAAGGACAAGATCATCGTGGGATCGTCGGGCGGCGAGATGGGCCTGCGCGGCTTCCTCGATGCCTATGATCCGGCGACCGGCAAGCGGCTGTGGCGCTTCTACACCACGCCCGGACCGGGCGAGGCCAATTTCGGCAGCTGGCCCGGCGACACATGGAAGCTGGGTGGCGGCGGCACATGGCTGACCGGCAGCTATGATCCGGCGCTCGACACGCTCTACTGGAGCGTTGGCAACCCGGCACCGTCCTTCAACCCGGACGGCCGCAAAGGCGACAACCTCTACACCGACAGCGTGTTGGCGCTCGATCCCGATACCGGCAAGCTGAAATGGTACTACCAGTTCACGCCCAACGACTCCCATGACTGGGATTCGGAGGAAGATTTGGTGCTGGCCGACCAGCTGGTGGACGGCAAGATGAGGAAGCTTCTGCTGCACACCGACCGCAATGGCGTTTTCTACGCCCTGGATCGGGAGACCGGAAAATTCCTCTGGGCCAAGCCTTTCGTGAAGGTCACATGGGTCACCGGCTGGGACAAGAACGGCCGCCCCATCGTCAACCATGACACCGATGCCAAGCCGGAAGGCAAGATCGTCTGGCCGGCGACGGGCGGGACAAATTTCCAGGCTCCGTCCTATGACCAGGACAACACCACGCTCTTCGTGCAGACCAACGAGCAGCAAGGGTGGGCCAACAGCGGCCCCGCGGTATTCGAGCGCGGCAAACTCTATACCGCGCGCGGCAGCGTGGTGCCGCCGCCCGGGCCAGCGCCCAAACCGGCGGTCAAGGCGATCGATACCCGCAACGGCGACATAAAATGGACCACGCCACTGGCGGCACCCAGCCTTTCGGCGGGCGTTCTGGCCACGCGCGGCGGCGTGGTGTTCGTCGCGACGACTGAGGGTCAGTTCATGGCGCTGGACAGCGCAACCGGCAAACCGTTGTGGAATTTCCGCACGGGCACGCGCATGAGCGCCTCACCGATCAGTTACGCCGTCGACGGCAGGCAGTATGTCGCCATTGCTGCCGGCAACATGCTTTATACCTTCGCGCTTCCGCAGGTGACGCCATGATGCAAGCGCCGGCCGGTTCCGCCGGCCCATCCCTGATTGTCGTGATGGGCGTCGCGGGATCGGGCAAAACAACCATCGCCAGCGCACTGGCCGAACGGCTGGAAGTTGCCTTCGTGGAAGGCGATGCGCTGCATCCTCATGCCAATGTCGAGAAGATGGCCAGCGGCACGCCGCTGACCGACGAGGACCGGTGGCCCTGGCTGCGCGCCATCGGCGCCACCATGGAATCGGAGCGGCGCGTCGGCCGCGGCGTGGTGGTGTCCTGCTCGGCGCTCAAGCGCGCCTATCGCGACTGCATCCGCAGCATGGTCAAGGGCCCGGTGCGCTTCATTCTGCTGAATGGCCCGCGCGAACTGATCGCACTGCGCATGGCGGGCCGCAAAGGCCATTTCATGCCGCCCGCGTTGCTCGACAGCCAGTTGGCCACGCTGGAGCGGCCGGATGCCGATGAGGATGCGATAATCCTCGATATCACGGAAACAGTCGGACAACTGGTAGACGAAGCCTATGCGGCCGCGAAAGCGCGGCCGGCAGGCGGTATGCCGGATGCCCAGGTGGGGAGAACGGCGTGACCGGGAAACCGACGGTGCTGACCCTGCCGTTCCTGGCGCTCTTTCTGCTGGCCGCGCCGCTTGCGCTGGCGCAGGACGCCGCGCCGGAGAAATTTCCCACTCCACCGCCCAAGGTGACGGCACAGAACAGCATCATCGGGCCCTCTTACGCAAATGCGCCCGAGACCGTGGCCAATCCGCAGGTGCCGCAGGGCAACATCTTCGAATTCGTGATGTATTCGGACGAGAGCAGGATCTATCCGGGGATCGTGCGCATCGCGCGGATGACACGCGACAAATTTGGAAACTATGTCGTGCCGGCGGGCGGGCTGTCCGCTCCCGGCCCCTATGAACGTCATGTCTTTGTCTACATTCCCCGGCAATACAAGCCGGGCACGCCCGCACCTTTCATGGTGGTCCAGGACGGCCATTCCTATGTGAAGCGGATGGTCGACATGATGGACAACATGATCGCCGCCAGGCGCCTGCCGGCGATGGTGCTGGTGTTCGCGGACTCCGGCGGCAGCGACGCCCAGGGCTCGGAGCGCGGACTGGAATACGACACCCTGTCCGACCGCTACTCCAACTGGGTGGAAGAAGAGTTGCTGCCCGCGGTGACCAGGAAATATGGCGTCACCTTTACCACCGATCCGGAAGGACGCGGGACGCTGGGCGGAAGCTCGGGGGGCATTGCCGCCTTCACGATGGCGTGGTTCCATCCCGAGCGCTATCACAAGGTGCTGAGTTATTCGGGTACCTTCGTCAACCAGGCCTGGCCGGTCGATCCTTTAACGCCGCGCGGCGGCTGGGAATATCACGACCATCTGATCGCCCAGGCTGCGAAAAAGCCCATCCGCGTCTGGATGGAAGTGGGCGAGAAGGACAACCGGTTCGATGCGCCCGAAGACACCTGGCACAACTGGCCGCTGGCGAACAACCGCATGGCCGCGGTGCTTGCAAGGAAGGGCTATGACTATCGCTATGTCTTCGCCATGGGGGCCGGTCATGTCGACAACCGCGTGGTGATGCAGACCCTGCCCGCAGCCATGGAGTGGCTGTGGCGGGATTATCCCAGATGAAATTTGGAGGCCCGCCAGCGCGCGGGCCCGGCAACGAGGAAACGGGGGACCAATGATCGACCGAAAGACCTTCATCCTGTCGCTTCTGGCGGGCACCGCGCTTACCGCGGCGTCGACCGCGGCCGGACCGGCACTGGCGCAGCCGCAGGCGACCAATCCCGAGCTGCCGAAGTTCCCCACCCCGCCGCCGTCCGTGACGGCAGAGAACAGCATCATCGGCCCGGACTATGCCAACGCGCCCGAGACCGCGCCCAATCCAAACGTGCCGCAGGGCGACGTGTTCGAATTCGTGATGTATTCGGACGAGAGCAAGATCTATCCGGGCATCGTGCGCATCGAGGGCGAATTGTCCGCCAAGCGCGATCCGTACGGCAATCGCATGGCCTGGCCGGCCGATCAGCTCTCCAGGCCCGGGCCTTATGTGCGCCACGTCTATGTCTACATTCCCAGGCAGTACAAGCCGGGCACTCCTGCGCCTTTCATGGTGGTGCAGGATGGCCATTCCTACATCAACCGCCTGGCGCCGACATTGGACAACCTGATCGCGGCCGGCAGCGTGCCCGCCATGATCATCGTGGCGCCCGATTCCGGCGGCAGCGATGCCCAGGGCTCCGAGCGCGGGCTGGAATACGATACCCTCTCGGACCGCTATTCCAACTGGGTAGAGCAGGAACTGCTCCCCGCCGTGTCGAAGAAATACGGCGTGACGTTCACCAGCGATCCGGAAGGGCGCGGCACGATGGGCGGATCGTCGGGCGCGATCTGCGCCTGGACCATGGCATGGTTCCATCCCGAGCGTTATCACAAGGTCCTGTCCTATTCGGGCACCTTCGTGAACCAGGCGTCGCCCCAGGACCCCAGGACGCCGCGCGGCGGCTGGGAGTATCACGCCACCCTGATCCCCAATTCCCCCAAGAAGCCCATCCGGATCTGGATGGAAGTGGGCGAAAAGGACCTGCATTTCGACGATCCGGAAAACACCTGGCACAACTGGCCGCTCGCCAACAACCGCATGGCGGCGGCGCTGAAGAAGAAGGGCTATGACTACAGGTATGTCTGGGCCAGGGAGGCGCACCATGTCGATCCACGGGTGGTGATGCAGACTCTTCCTGCGGCGCTGGAATGGTTGTGGCGGGATTATCCCAGAACCTGACGCTCGCAATTCCGCCGCCGGGTGTGGCGCGGTCGCTGCGCCGCACTTCTCGTTTGTTCGCGCCCCGGCCCGGTACGTCTGCCGATCGGGCAAGCGCGGTGTTGACAGCAGGAATGCGCCGGGCAAGGCTTGCCGGGGGAAAACGACAGGGATAGCGGCGCGCCGGATATCGCGCGCTCGAAAGGGGCAGGGCATGACCCGTCTTGGCATGGGCGCCGTCGCGTCCTTGGCGCTGCTTGCGGCAGCATCCGGCGCACTGGGCCAGCAGCCCGCGCCTGCGCCGCAAGGGCCCGGCCTGGTCGAGCCGGGGCCCGCCATGCCCGACTGGCTTTCTTACGGCTATGACCGGCAGCGCACATCCTGGAACCGCGGCGAAACCACGCTGACGAAACAGACCGTGGGCAAGATGAAGCTGCTCTGGTCGCAGAAGCTGCTGGACAACACGCCGGCACTGGTTCTGTCCACCCTTACCGCGCCGGTGGTTGTGGCCGGCGTGGCTACGCCGCAAGGCAGCAAGGATCTTCTTTTCACCATCACC
>Ga0070659_100000898_pt1 | contig 21782 bp, 19 predicted proteins | sample KBSC23metaG_FD_64666 | JGI IMG/M metagenome (GOLD analysis project Ga0070659, IMG submission 64666) | Corn rhizosphere microbial communities from Kellogg Biological Station, Michigan, USA - KBS C2-3 metaG | ecosystem: Host-associated > Plants > Roots > Rhizosphere > Soil ... | reverse complement strand
TTTCTTTGTCTTGCCAAAGAAAAGTAAGCAAAAGAAAGGCGCGCCCGAGATGGCGACTTCCCCTTGAATTTGTGTGACCGTGCGGGGAAGGAGGCAAACTCGCTGCGCTCAGACAAGCCTCCTTCCTTGATCCGCCCGCTCACAAAAATTCAAGGCGCCATCAAGGGCAGAACGTCAAAAGAAAAAGGCCAACCCCTCGCGAGGTTGGCCTTGTCGTTTTGGCTAGCGCCCAGAGGGTTTGGCCTTTGACTTTCCTGCCCTATGCGGCGCCTTGAATTTATGTTGCAAGGAGGAAAAAGAGGGGAGGCTGTCTGAGCGAAGCGAGTTTGCCTCTCCTCCCTCCTTGCGACATAAATTCAAGGAGTGGGTCGCCGCATCGGGCGCGCCTTTCTTTGCTTACTTTCTTCGGCAAGACAAAGAAAGTGAGTCAGCCCCGCCAGGGGATGAAACCAGGGATGGACCAAAAACAAAAAACCATCCCCCCAAATAAATTCACTTCGACAACAACCGCATCGCCGATTCCAGCCCCCCGATCGTCACCGGATACATCCGCGTCTTGACGATCTGGTTGATGACCGAAATCGACTGCCGGTACTCCCACAATCCCTCCGGCTCAGGGTTGAGCCAGACAAACTTCGGAAACTGCTCAATCAACCGCTTGAGCCAGACCGCCCCAGCTTCCGCGTTGTTGTATTCGACAGAGCCACCGGCCTGCAGGATCTCGTACGGGCTCATCGTCGCGTCGCCCACGAAGATCAACTTGTAGTCAGGCGGGTACTTGCGGATGACATCCCAAGTGGAGAAACGCTCCGCATGGCGGCGTCGGTTGTTCTTCCACAGATGCTCGTACACGCAATTGTGGAAGTAGTAGTACTCCAGGTGCTTGAACTCGGTCTTGGCGGCGGAGAACAGTTCTTCCACGCGCTTGATGTGGTCGTCCATCGAACCACCCACGTCCATCAGCATCAGCACTTTGACGTTGTTGTGCCGCTCGGGGCGCATCTTGATGTCGAGCAGGCCGGCGTTGGCGGCGGTGGAGTGGATGGTGTCGTCCAGGTCCAGCTCGATGTCTGCACCATCGCGCGCGAATTTGCGCAGGCGGCGCAGCGCGACCTTGATGTTGCGCGTGCCGAGTTCGACGGTGTCGTCGTAGTCCTTATACGCGCGCGCTTCCCACACCTTGACGGCGGTGCGATTGCCCTTCGATGGCCCGCCGATGCGAATGCCCTCCGGGTTGTAGCCGCCGTGCCCGAACGGTGACGTGCCACCGGTGCCGATCCACTTGTTGCCGCCTTCGTGGCGCTCGTGCTGTTCGCCCAGCAGTTCTTTCAAGCGCTCCATCAGCTTGTCGAGGCCGCCCATGGCTTCGATCCTGGCTTTCTCTTCGGCAGAGAGCTCGCGCTCAAGTTTCTTGGTCAGCCAGTCGAGTGGAATGTCCGCACGCCAGTCGACCGCGCCTTCCACGCCCTTGAAATACGCGCCGAAGGCCTGGTCGAACTTGTCGAAGTGCTTCTCATCCTTCACCAGCGTCATGCGCGCCAGGAAGTAGAACTCGTCCAGCGAGGGCGCGATGACCTGCCGCTTGAGCCCTTCGAGCAGCGTCAGGTATTCCTTGACCGAGACCGGCAGCTTGGCGTGCCGCAGGGTGAAGAAGAAATCGATCAGCATGGTGGTCCTCCCACGCTCAATTGCGCGGCTGCTCCAGCTTGTATTGCAGATGGCGCTTCACGGTCAGCCATTCCGATTCGATGATCGAAAACACCACCGTATCGCGGAAGCTGCCGTCCGGCATGCGCTGATGGTTGCGCAGCACGCCATCTTGCTTGGCGCCCAGGCGGGCGATGGCGGCGCGACTCTGGTGGTTCATCCAGTGCGTGCGGAATTCCACGGCAATGCAGCGCAGCGTCTCAAACGCGTGTGTGAGCAGCAGCAACTTGCATTCGGTGTTGATGGCCGTACGCTGCACGGACTGCGCGTACCACGTGTGGCCGATTTCCAGCCGGCGGTTGGCTTCGTCCACGTTGAACAGCCGCGTGGCGCCGACGACCTTGCCTGGCTGCCCGTCGCGCATCTCGCGCACGACGAAGGGCATGGCGCCGAGCCGTTCGCGCATATCCAGCGCAATGGCCAGCCAGTCGCTGGTTTTCTCGGGCGAGGGCACGGAGGTGTACCAGAGCTTCCACAAGTCGCCATCGGAGGCGGCGGCGCGGATTTCATCCACGTGTTCCGGGCCGAGCGGCTCCAGCCAGGCGTGCTGGCCGGACAGGGTGACGGGCTCGATCAGGCGCGGCATCATGGGTGACGTCATGCGGCCCCGCTCAACGGTTGGCGCGGTTCATGAAGACCAGGCGCTCGAACAGATGCACGTCCTGCTCGTTCTTGAGCAGCGCGCCGTGCAGCGGCGGAATGGCGGCGTTCTTGTCCTGGCTGCGCAGCGACTCCGGCGGAATATCCTCAGCCAGCAGCAGCTTGAGCCAGTCGATCAGCTCGGAGGTCGACGGCTTCTTCTTCAGCCCCGGCAGGTTGCGCATCTCGTAGAACGCATCGAGCGCGGCCTTGACTAGCGCCGGCTTGATGCCGGGGTAGTGCACGTCGACGATGGCCTGCATCGTGTCGGCATCCGGAAACTTGATGTAGTGGAAGAAGCAGCGGCGCAGGAAGGCGTCGGGCAGTTCCTTCTCGTTGTTCGACGTGATGATCACCAACGGGCGGTGGCGGGCGCGAATGGTCTCGCGCGTTTCGTACACGTAGAACTCCATGCGATCCAGCTCGCGCAGCAGATCGTTGGGGAATTCGATGTCGGCCTTGTCGATCTCGTCGATCAGCAGCACGACGGGCTCGTCCGCCTCGAAGGCCTGCCACAGCACGCCTTTGACGATGTAGTTGCGGATGTCGTGGACGCGGTTACTGCTTTCCTTGTCGCCCAGTTGGGAATCGCGCAGGCGCGAGACGGCATCGTATTCGTACAGGCCTTGCTGCGCCTTGGTGGTCGATTTCACGTGCCACTGCAGCAGCGGCATGCCCAGTGCAGCGGCCACTTCCTCGGCCAGCATGGTCTTGCCCGTGCCCGGCTCGCCCTTGATGAGCAACGGGCGCTGCAGCGTCATGGATGCGTTGACGGCGAGCTTGAGGTCATCGGTGGCGACGTACTGGTCGGAACCTTCGAAACGTGCACGTTGGTCGGACGGGGCAGGCGAGGTAGTGGTGTTCATCGTGCAAGCCTACTGGGCGGTAAAAGAATCGGAAACGGCCAGTATAAGAGGATTTGCGTGTTTGACGCCGGAGCGGCCCAAGCGCCGCGCGCGCCACGCCATTCCTTGCTGTCAAGTCACGGGAGCCCTAACTGGACTGGCAAAAAAGCAGTGCGCTACAATGCGCCGGTTTGACGCACCTCAAACGACCGTCTGATGGCGCTTGCCAGCGGCCGGTGAAGGCGCCCAGTGAGACAGGGCGAGCAGGATTCTGAACTCCACGCTTAAGAACGAGATGAAAAAGATCCTCACCATGGTGGCCGCGTTTGGCGCATTTGGCGCGCTGGCCGCATCGGCCGCCGCTGCCGACGTTCAGGGCAACGCCGCCGCCGCCGAGAACAAGGTCGCCATGTGCATCGGCTGCCATGCCATCCCCGACTATAAGACGTCGTTCCCCGAGGTGTATCGCGTGCCCTACCTGGGCGGCCAGAACGCCAAGTACATCGAAAGCGCGCTGCATGCGTACCAGAAGGGTGACCGCAAGCACCCGACCATGCGCGCCATCGCCGGGTCGCTGAGCGACCAGGACATCGCCAATCTGGCGGCGTACTACTCGCAGCAGACGGCTGCTACCCACAACAACCCCCAGAAGTGACGAGGACAAACATGAAGAAGATCTCGCTCGCAATCTCGGCGTTGATCCTGGGCGCTGCTGTGTCTGCTCAGGCCGCTGATCTGGAAAAAGGTAAGCAACTGGTGGAGAAGGGCGGCTGCGTGGCTTGCCATGGTGCCGGCCTGAACGCCCCCATCTTGCCGGACTACCCGAAGCTGGCTGGCCAGCATGGTGATTACATCTACCATGCGCTGCTCGCCTATCAGACCAGCAACAACCCGTTGATGGGTCGCAGCAACGCCATCATGGCGGGTCAAGTGAATGCCAATCCTTCCAAGAACGACAAAGACGGCAAGCCGCACCCGTTCACGCAGGCAGAGTTGAAGGACATGGCTGCTTACATCGAATCGCTGCCGGGTTCGCTCGTGCTCAAGAAGTAAGCTGCTGCACCGGCAAAGAAAAACCGCTCTTCGGAGCGGTTTTTTATTGGCGGATGCGGTGGCTTATCGGGCGGTGGCGCGCTTGCGCACGCATTCGATATAGGCCTCGCCGTCGGGCGGCAGGCCGGTGCGCTGCGCCGTCCATAGCATCTGGCCGAGGCATTCCATCACCTGATGCTGCGCCTCGTGCGGCGAGTCGAGCCGCTGGGCCAGCGCCTCATACGCAGCACGGATGCCGCGCGGCTGGTCCACCGATACCTGCTCGCTGATCGACAGATGCATCGACAAATGCAGGAACGGGTTGCTCTGGCCGCTCTCGGGTGTGTAGTCGCGGGCGAGGGCGTCTTCGCCGGCTTCCAGGGTGTCGTGGTATTCGGGATGCTGCAGCATCCAGTCGAGCGCCATGGCTTCGAGCGGCGTGAGGATGTCTGCCTGACGGTGCTTGCGCCAGGCGCCGCAAAAGAACTGGCGGACTTCGTCGCGGGAGGGATTGAACATGATCCCGCCATTGTACCGGCGCGCCACAGTCCGCGTCGGGGCGTCACAAGCGGTGTCAACGTTACAATGGCGCCCCGCACCGCAGACGGCGCTCTCACAGAAAACGTCGCACGCCATGAGACAAGCCTCCGATTCCACCCTCGCTACACGCGCCGCTGACAAGCTTCTCGGCGTGCTGCTGATCGCCGTGTCTGCCGCATCGTTTGGCGCGATGGCCATCTTCACGCACTACGCCTATGCGAGTGGCGCCAACGTGGTGGGCCTGCTGATGGTGCGTTTCGTCATCGCCGCGATTGCGCTGATGGTGGTGATGCGCGTGCGCCGTATCGGCATGCCGCCGTGGTCTCGCGTGGCCGGCTTGGCGGCGATGGGCGGCATCGGCTATGCAGGGCAGTCGTTCACGTTCTTCACGGCACTGAACTACGCGCCGGCCAGTCTGGTGGCGCTGCTGCTGTATCTGTATCCGATGTTCGTGACCGTGCTGGCCGCAATCTTTCTGCGCGAACGGTTGACCACGACAGCCATCATTGCGTTGGTGTTGTGTTCGGTCGGGGCAGGGCTGACGGTAGGCGGGGCGGGCTTGGCGGGCGGCAGCATGCTTGGCATTGCGCTGGGCGTGGCTTCGGCGGCGATCTATTCGGTCTACATCACGGTCGGTGCGCGTGTAACGCGCGGGCTGGACCCGCTCGCCTGCACGACGGTGATCTGCACCGCGGCGGCCGTGGTGTACACGGGTATGGCGCTGGCCGGTGCGCCTGCGCAATTGCCGGGCACGGTTGGCGGCTGGGCGGCGGCTTTGGCGATTGCCGGCCTGTCGACGGTGGTGGCCATCCTCACGTTCTTTGCCGGCCTGCAGAAGCTGGGGGCGGCGCAGGCGTCGATGCTGTCTACGCTGGAACCGGTGGTGACGGTGCTGCTGGCCGCGCTGCTGCTCGGCGAGTCGATCGCGCCCATGCAGATGACGGGCGGCGCGCTGATTCTGGCGGGCGTGCTATGGCTCACCCGTGCCGATGCAAAGCCCACGGGGCACCACGCGGAAGATATGGCTTGAGGCCTGACCGACCGCCTCAAACGCAAAACCGCCCGGCCGGGCGTGAACCTGGCCGGGCGGTTGCGCTTTGTACTGCGACTCAACCGATCACTTCTTCGGCCCGCTCGGCAGACGTTGCAGACTCTGCACACGCATCAGGGCCGGGCGATCTGCCATCACGCCATCATAGAAGCTGGCCAGATCCCCCTTGAGCGCCGTACGCGACGCATCGTTCAGATAGATCATGTGGCCCGACGGGTAATTCTTGATCGTCAGGTTCTTTGCCTTGATGGTCGGGTCGAGCGGCATTTGCGCCAGCGTCAGCTCAGTCTGGTGGAACGGCGTGACCGCATCGAAGTAGCCGCTGGCCTGCAGCACCTTCAGGTCGGGGTTCAGGCTCATCGTCGAGGCCAGATCGCCAGCGGTGTAGAGCGTGTTGCCGCCACCCTTGTTGGCGCCGGTCGGGTCGATGTGGCTGAAATCCCAGTTGTTGAACACGGCGTCGTTCAGGTCCACGAACGACGAAGTCGACGTGTACTTGAGCTGGGTGTTCAGGTAGCTGTTCCACAGCACCGTGTACGCACCGCCGATATTGGAGATCGACGGATCGTTGCTGCCCGAGTTCGGCAGGATGAACGGCGCGATGCCCTGGCCCGTGTAGTTGGCGCGGCCGTCATACTGGCCGATCTGGATGCCCGGATTCAGTGTCAGGAAGAACGTGTACGGCGGGTTGTTGTTCTGCGACGGGACGTTGCCCAGTGCCGCCGGGTTGCCGAACGTCTGGATCAGCGAGATCGGATCGGTGCCGATATACGAGCCCATCGTTTGTGCGGCCGCCAGCGTCAGGTTCAGGCGCACGTTGACGAAGCCGCCGTCTGCGGCGCTGGGCGCTTGCGCAAGCGGTGCGAGCGTGTTGTCCGCATAGTTGCGGGCCTGGACCATGTAGCTGTCGAGGTCGGCCGGCGCCGGGTTGATCGTCGTCTTCTTCCAGTAGAACGCGTCGGCGGCGAGCGTCGGGAAGGTGCCGACCGCCGAGAGCGCATTCGCGTAGTCGAGGATGGACGACTGCAGCGTGATGCCGTTCAGCTCGATGCCGTCTTCATGCAGCACCCACGAGAGCACCGCGCTACGTGCCGTGCCGTAGGACTCGCCGTACAGGAACTTGGGCGAGTTCCAGCGTGAGTTCTTGGTCAGGTAGCGCTGGATGAAGCGGTCGATCGAGTGCGCGTCCTGGTCGGTGCCCCAGAAATCCTTGTTCTTGGCCGGTGCGATGGCCGCCGAATAGCCGGTGCCGACCGGGTTGATGAACACGAGGTCGGAGCGGTCGAGCAGGCTGTCCGGGTTGTCGGGCAGCTTGTACGGCGCGGGCGGCGTGAAGTTCGGGAACGACGACTGCAAGCGCTTCGGCCCGAACGAGCCCAGCAGCAGGAATACCGACGACGAGCCCGGCCCGCCGTTATAGAAGAACGTGACCGGACGCGGCTTGGATGGGTCGGGGTTGTCCTGCGTGTACGCCACGTAGAACATCGTCGCGTTGGATTGCGAGGTGACGGGGTCGATGGTCGTCAGGTGGCCGGCGGTGGCCGTGTAGGCGATGCTCTTGCCGCCGATCGTCACCGTGTGGTGGGTGACGGCTGCGCTTTCGCCTGGGTCTGCGGCCAGGGCGTCGTTGGGGCCGGTGCCGTAGACGTTGGGGTCCACGTACGGCTGATCGGGCGGCACGGCGGCCGTCACCGGCTGCGTGGTCGCGTTGCCCGCATTGGTGGCAACGCCGCTGGGATTGGCCGTGGCGGAAGAGTCTCCGCCGCCACAACCCGCCAGCAGCACCGCGGACAACGCCGCAGCCGCAAGCGATGCGCCGAACGTTCTGGACAATCCTGCAAGATCACTGGTCGATAACCTGGATTTATTCATGGCGATAATGGCCTTCTTCAGGGTGACGAACGCCATCACTTAAAACGGATGGTTTTAAGTGGGCTCCATATTCGATTTGCGTTTTGTCATTTATATACAGCGCAAAGCGAATATTCTGATTTCCCGCCTTGCGTGCGGGAAATAATTCAATAGGTTTTCATTTGGTAAAAGAAGCCCCTGAAATCCGATCGGATTTCAAAAAGAAAACTGCGTTGGGGTCAAGTCGTCAGGGCATTTGCGCAAAGCCTGGTAAGGGCTGAGCGGAAACGTTGGGATGAACTCGGCCGCGCGCCCGGTTTAAAACCAGGCGCGAATCCGAATCCTCCAACCCTGCGGTAATGCGATGACGAACCAAAAAGTAGTTCGTAAGGAAACCGTTGTAAAGGGCTGTTTTTCACCGTACGCAATTGGCTGTAAAAATGACCATGTCGATGCGGTGCGCAATACAAGAAAAGCGATTAAATACAAAGAAGGCATGTTCTTTTTGTCAGAGCGGCTGTGTTCGCACTGGGTGTGCGATGCCCCGTTCAGCTGCTGACGTGCTCGGCGCGCTCGCAGGCGGCGCATTACAATGCGCTCCTCAACTCTTTCCTGGAGCGCTTAGCAATGCCCATGCTTGAACCGTCCGTGCTGGACCAACTGTTCCACCAGGCCCGTACCCACAACGTGTGGCTCGACAAACCGGTCGACGATGCACTGCTGCACACCCTGTACGACACGGTGAAGTACGGCCCGACCGCCGCCAACAGCACGCCGGCCCGCTTCGTGTTCGTGAAGAGCGCCGCCGCCAAGGAGCGTCTGATCCCGTGCATGTCGGCCGGCAACCAGGAGAAGACCCGCCAGGCGCCCGTGGCCGTGATCGTTGCGTACGACACGCAATTCCACGAGCAACTGCCCAAGCTGTTCCCGCACACCGACGCGCGTTCGTGGTACGCCGGTGACCAGGCCAAGATCAACGCCGCCGCGCTGATGAACGGCTCGCTGCAGGGTGGCTACCTCGTGCTCGCCGCACGCGCCCTGGGCCTGGACTGCGGTCCGATGGCCGGTTTCGATGCCAACAAGGTCAACGAAACCTTCTTCCCGGACGGCCAGTGGAAGGTCAATTTCATCATGAACATCGGCTACGGCGATGTGGAAAAGCTGCACCCGCGCAACCCGCGCCTGTCGTTCGAAGAGGCGTGCAAGATCGTCTGATCAGGCCGTCTTGCGCAAAGAGAAACGGGGACTTGATGTCCCCGTTTTTTATTCCTTCGGCGCCGGCGTTTTTTGCTTGAACTCGCAGAGCGGCTCGATCGCGCAGTGCCAGCATTCGGGCTTGCGCGCCTTGCACACGTAGCGGCCGTGCAGGATCAGCCAGTGGTGCGCATCCTGGCGGAACTCCTCCGGCACCACCTTCAGCAGCTTCAGCTCGACTTCCAGCACGTTCTTGCCCGGCGCCAGCCCCGTGCGGTTGGCTACGCGAAAGATATGCGTATCCACGGCGATGGTCGGTTCGCCGAACGCCGTGTTCATCACCACATTAGCCGTCTTGCGGCCCACGCCCGGCAGTGCTTCCAGCGCGGCGCGGTCAGGCGGCACCTCTCCACCGTACTGGTCGAGCAGGATGCGGCACGTCTGCAGGATGTGCTTGCACTTGGTGCGGTACAGCCCGATGGTCTTGATGTATTCGGTGATGCCTTCCTCGCCCAGCGCCAGCATCTTGGCCGGCGTATCCGCCACCGGAAACAGCTTGCGCGTCGCCTTGTTCACGCCCACGTCAGTGGCCTGCGCGGAGAGCAGCACCGCAATCAGCAGTTCGAACGGCGTGGTGTATTCCAGCTCGGTGGTCGGCGTCGGGTTGTTCTCGCGCAGGGTCTCGAAGATGGCGTGGCGCTTGGCGGGATTCATCGTCGGGCAGGAGCGGTATTAAGACTTGTCGTCGGAAGAGGCGGGTTGGCTCAGATCGGCGATGCGCTTGCGGCGGGCTTCGGCTTCATCGATCTGCGCTTGCACGTCAGCCGACACGTCGGTCACGTTGCGCGGACCTTGCCCGCGCGCGGCCATCTCGGCCTGCTTCTGGCGCGCGCGTTCGATGGCGGCTTGGATGATCGCCTTCTTGCGCGCTTGTGCGGCAAGTTCGGCATCATCGGCGGGTTGTTCTGCGCTTACGGCGGCCAGCTTGGCCGCAGCTTTGGCGGCCAGGCGCGCTTCGTTGTCGGTCTGCTCGCGCTTGAGGCGTGCGTTGCGGAAGACGTAGCGGTCGCGGGCGACGTCGGCCTGCGCCTGGCTCCAGGCGTCCCAGCCCGTGCGATCGCCGGTGATGGGGATCATGTCGATGCAATCGACCGGGCAGGGCGGCACGCACAGATCGCAGCCGGTGCACCAGTCTTCGAGCACCGTGTGCATCGCCTTGGGTGCACCGACGATGGCGTCGACCGGGCACGCCTGGATGCACAGCGTGCAGCCAATGCAGCGCTCCGGATCAATGACAGCCACCGCACGCGGTTGCTCGATGCCGTTGGCCGGGTCCAGCGGCAGCAGTTCACCCGTGCGGCCGAGCGCATCGGATAGGCGGCGGATGCCCTCTACGCCGCCCGGCGGACAGCGGTTGGGCAGCGCCTCCCCGCTGGCCATGGCTTCAGCGTACGGGCGGCAGCCGTTGTAGCCGCACTTGGTGCATTGCGTCTGCGGCAGGAGGTTTTCGAGCCGATCGGCCAAGGAGGCGGTCAATGCTGGGACCAAGGAAACCACGATTGGACTTGTCGTTTGAATAGTCTGCCATTATCGCCGATTTGGCCGCCACGCAAGGCGTGCATGCCCTGACCTTGTCTGAGGCGGCCGTGTCTTAACCGTATGACATAATTCCTGCGTTCTAAACGGACCGACGTGCCATGCCGCCTTACCCAGCCGCGCCGCTCACCGACATCGAAGTCGATGCCCAGAGCGAATCCGCCGCACCCCGCACGCGTCGCGACCCTGCCGGCACGCGCCGGCGCATCCTCGCTGCCGCCACCGAAGAATTCTCACGCGGTGGCTTTGCCGGCGCCCGTGTCGACGCCATCGCCCGCCGCGCCGAAACCAATGAGCGCATGCTGTATTACTACTACGGCAGCAAGGAGAAGCTCTTCCTGACCGTGCTCGAGCACATGTACTTCCGCTTCAAGGAGGCGGAAGAGCAGGTGCAGATCGAGTCGTCCGATCCGCGCGAGGCGGTCATCCAGCTCGCGCGTTTCGTCTGGGATTTCTACTACGAGAACCCCGAGTTCATCCGCCTGCTCAATAGCGAGAACCTGCACGAGGCGCGGCACCTGAAGACCTCGCCGCATCTGGGCGAGCTGGTCAACCCGGTCATCGACGTACTGCGTGGCGTGGTTGAGCGTGGCCAACGTACCGGCGTCTTCCGCGACGATGTGGATGTGTCGCGTTTGTACCTGACGATCTCGGCGCTGGGGTACTACGTGCTGTCCAACCGCTACACGATCAGCGCGGTGGTCGGCCGCGATGTTGCGTCGGCGGATGAGCACGAGGCCTTCGCACAGTTGCACATCAAGATGCTGCTCGCGTATCTGGATCGGCCCGGGAGTTGACTGGATCGTCGTCGCAAAACGAAAAAAGCCTCGCAATCGCGAGGCTTTTTCATGGGCACGACGGGTTAGGCGACGGCCTTGATGCGCGGCGTGTTCTGGTCGTACTGGCGGATGAAATCGCGCAGTTGCGGATACACCTGTTCGCGCCAGCGGCGGCCCGAGAAGATGCCATAGTGGCCGCACTTGGGCGCCGTCAGATGCTGCTTGCGCGACTTCGGGATCCCGGCGCAGAGGTCATGCGCAGCCTCGGTTTGGCCGCTGCCGGAGATATCGTCCAGTTCGCCTTCGATGGTGAACAGCGCGGTGTTCTTGATGTCCTGCGGGCGCACCGGCTTGCCGTCAATCACCCACGTGCCGTTGGCCAGATGGAACTCCTGGAACACGTCGCGGATGGTCTCGAGGTAGTACTCGGCGGCCATGTCGAGCACGGCGTTGTACTCGTCATAGAAGCGCACGTGGGCTTCGGCGTCTTCCGTGTCACCTTCAAGCAGGTTCAGGTAGTAGTCGTAGTGCGACGACAGGTGGCGATCCGGATTCATGGCCACGAAACCGGCATGCTGCAGGAAGCCCGGATACACCTTGCGGCCGTGGCCCGGATAGTTGGCCGGTACCGTGTAGATCACGTTGGTTTCGAACCAGCTATGCGACTTATTGGTGGCCAGCGAATTGACGGAGGTCGGGCTCTTACGTGCGTCGATCGGGCCGCCCATCATGGTCATGGTGCGCGGCGTTTTCTCGCCATCCGAGGCCATCAGCGAAATGGCCGCCAGCACCGGCACGGTCGGCTGACACACCGAGATCACATGCAGCTTGTCTGCACCAATGTGGTGGATGAACTCGCGGATGTAGTTGATGTAGTCGGACAGATGGAAGGCACCCTGATCGGCCGGCACCATGCGGGCGTCGATCCAGTCGGTCACGTAGACTTTGTGATCCTGCAGTAGCGTGCGGACGGTGTCGCGCAGCAGCGTGGAGTGGTGGCCCGACAACGGCGCACACACCAGTACGGTCGGCTCGTCCTTGAGCAGCGTGATGGTCTCGGCGTCGTCGGCGTAGCGCTTGAAGCGAATCAGGCGGCAGAACGGCTTCTCGATGATGGTCTGCTCGACGATCGGGATGTCGCGGCCGTTGGACTTGACCGAGCGGATGCCGAATTCCGGCTTTTCGTATTCCTTGCCTAGGCGGTATAGCAGTTCGTAGCCTGCGGCATAGCGCTGTGCGCCAGGCATCAAGGACAGCGGACTCAGGGGGTTGGTGAAGGTCTTGGCAGTCGCTTGGGCCCACGCGGTCATGGGACTGAGCAGGGCGCGCTGGAATTCGTGAAGCTGGTAAAGCATGGCTGGACCGATCTCTGGTGGCGGGGGTGACGCAAACGATTATGCGCCCAGGTGCATGTTACTGCGACGCAGCAAAAACCCTAATAACAGAGTGTTGCGCGGTTTATATCATGCGTCCGTGTCAGTCTAGTTTCATGCAGCAAAAAAGCGGCCGAAGCCGCTTTTAATTTTGCAATTGCCCGCGAGACGTGGCGCTTACAGCACGTCGGCGATGGCGTTGACCACGGCGTCGATGTTGTGGGTGTTCAGCGCGGCCACGCAGATGCGGCCGGTCGACACAGCGTAGATGCCGTGCTCGTTGCGCAGGCGATCCACCTGGGCCGAGGTCAGGCCCGAGTATGAGAACATGCCGCGCTGCGCTTTCACGAACGAGAAATCGGTCTTCACGCCCTTGGCGGCGAGCTTGTCGACCAGCGCATTGCGCATCGACTTGATACGGTCGCGCATCTCGCCCAGTTCCTGTTCCCACATGGCGCGCAGTTCCGGGCTGGTCAGCACGCTGGCGACCACCGTGCCACCGTGCGTCGGCGGGTTGGAATAGTTGGTGCGGATCACGCGCTTGACCTGCGACAGCACGCGGGTGGCTTCGTCCTTGCTGGTCGTCACGATCGACAGGGCGCCGACACGCTCGCCGTACAGCGAGAACGACTTCGAGAACGAGCTGGACACGAAGAACGGCAGGCCCGATTCGGCAAACAGTTGCACGGCCAGGCCGTCTTGCTGGATGCCATCGGCAAAGCCCTGATAGGCCATGTCGAGGAACGGGATCAGGTTCTTGGCCTTGATGACTTCCACGACCTGCTTCCACTGCTCGGTGGTCATGTCCACGCCGGTCGGGTTGTGGCAGCAGGCGTGCAGAACGATGATGGTATTGGGCGCGTAGCTGTTCAGCGAATCCAGCATGCCGGCGAAGTTCAGGCCATGCGACGGAGCGTCGTAGTACGCATAGTTGACGACTTCGAAGCCGGCCGACTCGAACAGCGCGCGGTGGTTTTCCCAGCTCGGGTCGGAAATGGCGACCTTGGCGTCCGGGTACAGGCGCTTGAGGAAATCGGCGCCGATCTTCAGTGCGCCCGTGCCGCCCAGGGCTTGCGCCGTGACCACACGGCCTTCGGCGATCAGCGGGGATTCGGCGCCGAACAGCAGCTTCTGCACAGCCTGGTCGTAGGCGGCAATGCCTTCGATCGGCAGGTAGCCGCGCGGGGCAACGGTGGCCAGGCGGGCCTTTTCGGCTTCCTGCACGGCGCGCAGCACCGGGATTTTCCCTTCGTCGGTGAAGTACACGCCCACGCCCAGATTCACTTTGGTGCTGCGGGTATCGGCGTTGAAAGCTTCATTCAGGCCCAGGATGGGGTCGCGCGGGGCCAGTTCGACGGCGGAGAAAAGCGACATGAGATGTGTCTCGATCGGTTGGTTCGGAATTCGGTGAAGTGCTGCAGGCGGTGCGCCGCAAGCGGTCGGCAGGGCTGCCGACGCCGAATGCATGAAGCGGGCACAAGAGCGAATTGTACCGAATACAGGCTCTAATCGCCCAAAAAATCCTTGCAGAACAGGGGCCTAAAGCACTTCAGAGGCCGGTACAGATCGGCAGATCCGGCTGTCCAAACGATTGCCGGAGCAGCACGCTACACTAGACGATTGGTTGCAATTGCCCCTGCCGCCCCAATTTGACAGGGGCGTGTGAGTCACTTTGTCGACTACCTGCGCTCTTCTCCCACCCCGCCGCCATGACCGATCTGAGCCAAGTTCCTAGCCTTAACCACGCTTATGACGAGTCGAAGTTCGTCACGTTCGAGGGCTCGCCGTTCCAGTTGTACCAGCCGTATCCGCCGGCGGGCGACCAGCCCGAGGCGATCCGCCAGATCGTCGAGAACATTGGGGACGGCCTGTCGTACCAGACCCTGCTGGGCGTCACGGGCTCGGGCAAGACCTTCACCATGGCCAATGTGATCGCGCAGGTGGGGCGCCCGGCCATCGTGTTCGCACCCAACAAGACGCTGGCGGCGCAGCTGTATTCGGAGTTCCGCGAGTTCTTCCCGCGCAACGCGGTCGAATACTTCGTCTCGTACTACGACTACTACCAGCCCGAAGCCTACGTGCCGCAGCGGGACCTTTTCATCGAGAAGGATTCGTCGATCAACGAGCACATCGAGCAGATGCGGTTGTCGGCCACGAAGAGCCTGCTGGAGCGCCGCGACGTGGTGATCGTGGCCACCGTGTCGGCCATCTACGGGATCGGCAACCCGAGCGAATATCACCAGATGATCCTGACGCTGCGTGCGGGCGACAAGGTCAGCCAGCGCGACGTGATCGCGCGCCTGATCGCCATGCAGTACACGCGCAACGAGACGGATTTCCAGCGCGGCACCTTCCGCGTGCGTGGCGACACCGTCGACATCTTCCCCGCAGAACACGCCGAGATGGCCGTGCGCCTGGAACTGTTCGATGACGAGGTCGAATCGCTGCAGTTGTTTGACCCGCTCACCGGGCGCGTGCGGCAGAAGATTCCGCGCTTCACGGTGTACCCGTCGAGCCACTACGTGACGCCGCGCGAGACCGTGTTGAAGGCCATCGAGACCATCAAGGTGGAACTGCGTGAGCGGCTCGATTTCTTCTACAAGGAAAACAAGTTGGTGGAAGCGCAGCGCCTGGAACAGCGCACGCGCTTTGATCTGGAGATGCTGCAGGAGCTCGGTTTTTGCAAGGGCATTGAGAACTACTCGCGGCATCTGTCTGGCGCGGCACCGGGCGAGGCGCCACCGACGCTGGTCGATTACCTGCCGCCCGACGCGCTGATGTTCCTCGACGAATCGCACGTGCTGATCGGCCAGCTCAACGGCATGTACAACGGCGACCGCGCGCGCAAGGAGACGCTGGCTGAATACGGCTTCCGCCTGCCTTCTGCGCTCGATAACCGGCCGCTCAAATTTGCGGAGTTCGAGACCAAGATGCGGCAGGTGACGTTCGTCTCCGCCACGCCTGGCGACTACGAGAAGAAGACGGCCGGCACCGAGGTGGTCGAGCAGGTGGTGCGCCCCACGGGCCTGGTCGATCCGACCATTGAGGTGCGCCCGGCCACGACGCAGGTCGACGATCTGCTCTCGGAGATCCATCTGCGCGTTGAAGCGGGCGAACGCGTGCTGGTGACCACGCTCACCAAGCGCATGGCCGAGCAGTTGACGGAGTTCCTGTCGGAGCACGGCGTGAAGGTCCGCTACCTGCACTCGGACATCGATACCGTCGAGCGCGTGGAGATTATCCGTGACCTGCGCCTGGGCACGTTCGACGTGCTGGTCGGCATCAACCTGCTGCGCGAGGGGCTGGATATTCCCGAAGTGTCCCTGGTGGCGATTCTGGATGCGGACAAGGAGGGCTTCCTGCGTGCCGAGCGCTCGCTGATCCAGACCATCGGCCGCGCGGCGCGGAACGTGAACGGCACCGCTATCCTCTACGCCGACCGCATGACCGATTCGATGAAGAAGGCCATCGGCGAAACGGAGCGCCGCCGCGCCAAGCAGATCGCCCACAACGAAGCGCACGGCATCACGCCGCGCGGGGTGGTCAAGCGCATCAAGGACATCATCGACGGCGTGTACAACGTCGACGACGCACGCGCCGAGCTCAAGGCCGCGCAAGAGGCCGCCAAGTACGAGGACATGAGCGAGAAGCAGGCGTCCAAGGAAATCAAGCGGCTGGAAAAACAGATGCTCGACCACGCCAAGAATCTCGAATTCGAAAAGGCGGCGCAGGTGCGCGACCAACTGGCCAAGCTCAAGTCGCAGCTCTTCGGGGCGAGCGGCGAAGACCATATCGTTCCGGCCGCCTGAACTGCGCGGGCACGTTAATTGTCGGACACCCGCCGCCGCGTGAGGCAGGCGGCGAGGTGCCGTTGACACAATTTCAGATCAATCTCAGGCGCTGCGCGTCGCCTGACCGGGGAGCGGATGCGTTATGCAGCCATCAGGCGCACGTGTCCGTCATCAAGGGAGTTCGATGTTCAATTTTTTGCTGAATCCATGGCGCAAGTGGCGCGCTTCCCGGCACGCCAGCCATCAACTCGATGCCATCCTGGCGCAGTTCGAGCCCACGCGCAGCCTGGCCGAACGCAATGAATGGCTGATTGAGCTGGCCTACTGGCTGCGCCGCGCAGACCGGCCGGCGGGCGCGGCGTCGGAATCATGGCGCTACGCGCGCCTGCGTTATCTGCTGCAAGTGCTGGAGAACAATCCGGAGCTTGCCGAGCGCGTGGGGCGGACATTGCGCACCCTGGTCGAAGACAACGATCCGGTGTCGCTGCTGTGCGATACGGGGCTGTCGTCGCGCTCCGGTTTCTGGGGCGAACTGGTCGACCGCTGGCAGGCGCGCTTCCTGCCGCCCGCGCCCAATCAGGCGCAACTGTCCACGCTGTTCGCGCTGCTGTTCGTGGGGCCGACCGATGCGCAATGGGTGGATGGCCTGGACGATGAACTGGTTACGCGCCTGCACACGCTGTTCCGCGCAGGCCTGAGCGACGAGGCGAAGACCGCGGGGCAGACGCGGCTGGAACGCAGCTTGGGCATCGGCATCCAGATCCTCATCAGTCAGGTGCGTGCGGCGGGTTTGTCGCGCGGTATCCGCATGCGCATGGACTATGCGGAAGTCACGGATTCGCCGTTCTACCGGTTGGCCGATGCGGCCAACGCCATCTTCCTCGAACGCCCGGACGAAGCGCCTGCTCGCCCGGAAGCCATGGGGCAGCAGCTCAACTACTTCCGCGCCGTGCTGGACCAGTGCCGCACGGCCACCGCCAGCGTCTATCAGCATCTGGATGAGAACGGCGTTTCCGTCGAAGTGGTGTTCCAGGTTGAGCGCATGAAGGCGTGGCTGGGCCGTCTCGACCTGCTGCTTACCGCGTGGGCCGATGCGCGCGCCTCACGCCGCTTCGTACACCTGACAGCCGAGTTGGTGTCCGCCAGCCAGCACCGCCGCAGCGTCGGTTACTTGATTCGCTCCACCTTTGCCGACCTGGCGCGCAAGGTGGTCGAGCGTTCCGCAGAGACCGGCGAGCACTACATCACCCGCGACGGCAAGGAATACGGCGCGATGGTGAAGGCCGCGGCCGGCGGTGGCCTCATCACGGTGGCCACGGTCTATATCAAGTTCTTCATTACCGGGGCGCATCTGAGCCGGGTGGCGGAGGGATTCTTCGCGTCGATCAACTACGCGGTCAGCTTTCTCGGCATTCACTTCGCGCACTTCACGCTGGCGACCAAGCAGCCCGCCATGACGGCGCCCGCACTGGCGCATCGGATTGACCAGGTGAGCCGCCCGGAAGGGCTGGAGCGCTTCGTTGACGACACCGTTGCCATGATCCGCTCCAACGCGGCGGCGATTGCCGGCAACCTCGTGGCAGTGGGGCCGGTTGCGTTTCTGGTGCAGTGGATGGCCGGGCGCTTCTTCCATGCGAATCTGATCTCGCCGGAAAAGGCGATGGCGACCATCGATTCGTTTTCGATCCTGGGATGGACGCCGTTGTATGCCGCCTTCACGGGCGTGCTGCTGTGGGCATCGAGCCTGGCTGCTGGCTGGGCCGACAACTGGTTCGCGCTACATCGCGTGGGCGATGTGATTACCTACCACCGGCGCCTGCGCTTTATGGTGGGTGAGCGGGGTGCATATCGTATTGCCGACTTCTGGCGGCGCAATCTCTCCGGCATCGTCGCCAACGTGTCGCTGGGCTTCATGCTGGGGCTGGGGCCGGAGATTATCTCGTTCTTCGGGCCACACCTGGAAGTGCGCCACGTCACGCTGTCGACGGGGTCGGTGGCGACGGCCGTCGGTGTGCTGGGCTCGGGCGTGATGCATACGGGCGCATTCTGGCTGGCAGTGGCGGGCATCGCGCTGATGGGCGTTTTGAATGTGGCGGTGTCGTTCGCGCTGGCATTCGGCATGGCGATGCGCTCGCGCAATCTGCGCAGGCTGGATCGTTGGCGCATCACGGGCGCGGTGCTGCGACGCGTGTTGCGCGACCCGCTGTGCCTGCTGGTGCCGCGTGCACCGACGGCGGTTACGCCACCCGGCACCAGTACGCCGGCTTAAGGCGTTACGTGCGTCGGGTGCGTGGCGCTTGCACTTAACTCACTGCGAAACGGAATCGACGGCTGCGCGCCCAGTCGCGTTACCGACACAGCCGCTGCTGCCTGCCCGAATTCGATGGCGGCATCGGGCGCTGCGCCTTCCGCCAGCGCCGTGGCCAGCGCGCCAACAAAGGTGTCGCCCGCAGCGGTGGTATCGATAGCGTGCGCAGTGGGCGCCGGTATCAGCAGGCGGGTGTTGGCATCCACGTAAGCCACCCCGCGCGCGCCTAGCGTGACGATCACATGCCGCGCACCTTGTGCGTGGAGATCGGCGGCGGCGTCCAGCGCTGCCTCCGGTGAATCGACAGGGCGGGCAGTCAACAGCGCGGCTTCGGTTTCATTCGGGATCAGGTAGTCGCACGCCGCAAGCCACGGCGTGGGCAATGGGCCGATGGCGGGCGCCGGGTTCAGGATGACGATCTTGCCCAATCGTTGCCCCAGCTTGAGCGCGCATTCCACCGCATCCGGCGGCGATTCCAACTGGCAAACGATAACGTGCGCGCGCTCAAACGCCGCGCGCTGCGCTTCGATCATGGCGGGCGTGAGCAACTGGTTGGCGCCCGCCACGATCACGATGGTGTTCTGCCCGCTGTCGGCGACCGTCACGCAGGCGATGCCGGTGGCTGCGCCTGCGTGTACTGACACCATCGATGTCTCCACGCCTTCGCGGCGCAGGCCGTCGCGCAGCGCAGCGCCGTAGGCATCATCACCCACGCAGCCGAGCATGGCGACATGGCCACCCAGCCGCGCGGCGGCCACGGCCTGGTTGGCGCCTTTGCCACCCGCAATCGTTTCCAACGCGGGCGCCGCCACGGTTTGGCCGGCACGCGGCAAACGCGGTGTGCGGATCACGAGATCCATGTTGAGGCTGCCGACGATCAGCACGTCGGCGGCCCGGTGGGCGGAAGAGGCGGAAGGGCGCTTGGCCACCATGGCGGACTACGTTGAAAGCGTGATGGGAATGCGGGATCAGGCGGCGCGGGCCGGGCGCTCAGGTTCGGCCGTCGACTCGCGCAGCGACAATCGCGGCGGCAGCACGATGCGGCGCGCGCGTCGTTCCTCCCCGGCGCGGCGCAGAGCGTTGTCGCCCAGGTGCTCGAGCAGCGTCTGCGCGGTGGTCTCACCAAGCTGTCGGATCGACTGGCCGACGGTGGAGAGCGCTGGATAGACGTAGCGGCTGAGTTCGATGTCGTCAAAGCCGATCACGGACAGCGCCTTCGGCACGGGAATGCCCAATTCGGCCGCGGCACGCAATGCGCCAATGCCCATCAGGTCGTTGCTGGCGAAGAGGGCGGTGGGCATCTCGCCCTCGGTCAGCAACTGGCGCGCGGCGCGGTAGCCGCCGGGGCTAGTGAAGTCGCCTTCGGCGACGCGGGCGGAGGCCTCCGGCACGCCGGCCTCGCGCAGTGCACGATGAAAGCCCGCCAGGCGACCGGCCGTCACGCTCAGCGCCGATGGCCCGCTGATGCACGCGATGCGCCGGTGGCCGAGGTCCAGCAGGTGCTTCGTCGCCATGTAAGCGCCTTCTTCATGATCGACCTGTACCTGATCCGCCTGAATGCCTTCGGTCGGGCGGTCGACCATCACCACAGGCAAGGATGATTCGCCAAGCGCGTCGACCAATGCGGTGTCGGGCCCGGCGCTGCTGACGATGATGCCGTCGACGCGCTTTTCCATCAGCACGCGCAGGTAGTCGCGCTGCTTGCGCGGGTCGTCGTCGGAGTTGCAGAGGATGACGCTGTAGCCGGCGGCCGCGCACACGTCTTCAATGCCGCGCGCCAGCTCCGCAAAGTACGGGTTGGTGGCGGTGGGCACCAGCACGCCAATCGTGCGCGTGGTGCGGTGCTTGAGCGAGCGCGCCACGGCGCTGGGCACATAGCGCGTGGCGCGGATGGCCTCTTCCACGCGCTTGCGCGTTTCGGAGTTCACCGGCCGCGTGTTGTTGATCACGTGCGAGACGGTGGTGAACGAAACCCCGGCCAATGCGGCCACGTCCTTGATGGTTGCCATGTCGATCTCCTCTGCCTCTTAATGATGTTGCTTGTTGCGTTTGCGCCGGCTGCGATAGGTATCCATGACCACGGCCGCGACGATGACGGCGCCCGTGATGATCCGTTTGGTGGGCTCGGACGCGCCGATCTGCGCGAGGCCCGATTCGAGCACCGAGATGATCAGCACGCCGAACAGCGTGCGCACGACCGACCCGCGCCCGCCCATCAGGCTGGTGCCGCCGATCACCACGGCGGCGATCACCTGCAGTTCCACGCCCACGCCGGCGTTCGGGTCGGCCGCTTCCAGGCGCGATACCTGGAACAGCGCGGCCAGGCCCGCGAGCAGCCCCATCAGCGCGAACACCGCAATCTTGTACGGGCGCGGGTTCACGCCCGCCAGCCGCACCGCTTCTTCATTGGTGCCGATGGCCACGAGGTAGCGGCCGAACACCGTGCGCACCAGCACGATCTGGCCGATCACCGTCACGGCAATCGCAATCAGGAACGACGGCGCAATGCCAAGTGCGACCGGGTTGGCCAGCCAGTCGACTGCGCTGCCGATGTACACCGTGCGCGAATCGGTGAGGCTGTACGCAAGGCCGCGCGCCATCTCCAGCACACCCAGCGACACGATGAACGACGGGATGCCCCAGTGCACCGTCACCGCACCCGTGAGCGTGCCGGCCGCTGTTGCCAGAACGACGCCCGCCAGCGCCGCCGGCAGCAATCCCCAGCCGAACTTGGTCATCGTGACGGACAGCACCGAGGCCGCCAGCGCCAGCACCGAGCCCACCGACAGATCAATGCCGCCGATCATCAGGATGAAGGTCATGCCCACTGCCATCACCAGCAGATCAGGAATCTCGTTGGCGATGGTGGTGAACGTGGGCAGCGAGAAGAACGTCGGCGACAACGATCCAAACAACACCAGCATCGCCACCAGCGCAGCCAGCAGCCCGCCGATGGCGCCGAGCGAGATGCCCAGCGCCGCGCGCGTGCCGGTGGCCGCAGGTGGGGAGGGCTGCGTTGGCGGCAGGGTGGAATCAGAGCGCATGCGCGGTCTCCGAAGACGATGGGGGCGATGTA
>Ga0070659_100000895_pt1 | contig 21810 bp, 21 predicted proteins | sample KBSC23metaG_FD_64666 | JGI IMG/M metagenome (GOLD analysis project Ga0070659, IMG submission 64666) | Corn rhizosphere microbial communities from Kellogg Biological Station, Michigan, USA - KBS C2-3 metaG | ecosystem: Host-associated > Plants > Roots > Rhizosphere > Soil ... | reverse complement strand
GATGATCCAGACGTATTCGCTGTCGGCCGCGCCGTGCGTGCGGCCTGATTCTTCGGCGAGGATGCCGTGGCCCGGGTAGGCACCGAGCAGGGTCTCGATGATGACGGCCTCCGCCTTTTGATCCACCTCCGTGACGAAGTCGTTCGGGGACTTCGCGGTGACTTTGAGCAGGTCCAGATCGAGCGAGGCCCGGTTGATCAGCGACCCGGCGGCACGCGCGGCCTTGACGGCGACGTTGAGCATCGGGTGGAGCGTTTGGGACATGGGTACACCTGCGGTATGGGGGAGGGGAAACTGGCGGGGGAAAAAGAGCGTGCAGCACGGCCATGCCGCGTGCGGATAATGCGAGAGTTTACCCTCCGCGGGCCATTCTCGTCTCGCGCCGCGCTGCGCCGGTGGCCGCGGCGCGGACGATTTCTCGCACCGACCTCCATGGATACCACCCGCTTCATCCTCGTCAACACCAGCCACCCGGGCAATGTGGGGGCCGCGGCCCGCGCGATGAAGGTGATGGGCTTTTCCGAACTGGTGCTGGTCGCCCCCCGGTTCGACGACGTGCTCTCGCATGAAGACACGGTGGCGATGGCCAGCGGCGCGGCCGACATCCTCGCGCGGGCCCGCATCGTGCCGACGCTGACCGAGGCGCTCGACGGGGTCACGTTCGCATGTGCCACGGCGATGACCCCACGGGACTTCGGTCCTCCCACCCGAGCTCCCCGCGACCTGATGTCTGAGTTGGCGGCCGGCGGCCAACGTGTGGGCTTCGTGTTCGGGTCGGAACGGTACGGCCTGTCCAACGATGACGTGTACCGCTGCCACGTGTGCCTGAGCATTCCCACCCACCCGGAATACGGATCGCTCAACCTGGCGCAGGCGGTGCAGCTTCTCGCGTACGACTGGCGGCAGGCGCTCGGCGGTTTCCCTGTGGCGCCCCGCACCACCGACACGGCTTTGGCGGACGCGGCCGCGGTCACGGGCTTGCTGGATCACTGGCAGCGCGCGCTGACGAAGGTCGGGTTCCTCGACCCGGCCGCGCCACGCAAGCTGATGCCGCGCCTGAACCAGCTTTTCAACCGTGCGCAGCTGACCACGGAGGAGATCCACATCCTCCGGGGCATTGCGCGCGCGATGGAGAAATCGGCCTGAGTGCTGGGCCAGGGCTGCCCTTACGCAGGCGCCGGAATGGGGCCGCCGGTACACTGCGAAGCCTCATTCGTCCCATTGATTCATGTTCCAGCGCCTTCGTGAAGACATCGCCTGCATCCTGGAGCGCGACCCTGCCGCGCATTCCGCGTGGGAGGTCCTGACCTGTTACCCGGGCCTGCATGCGCTCCTGATGCACCGCTGGGCGCACGCCTGCTGGCGCCACGGTTTTCGCTGGGCGGCGCGCTTCATCTCCCAGATTGCACGTTTCCTCACTGGCGTTGAAATCCATCCCGGTGCACGTATCGGCCGGCGGGTGTTCATCGACCACGGCATGGGCGTCGTGGTGGGGGAGACCGCCGAGATCGGTGACGACTGCACGATCTACCAGGGCGTCACGCTTGGCGGCACGTCGCTGCTGAAGGGAGCGAAGCGCCATCCCACGCTTGGGCGCGGCGTCATCGTCGGCGCCAACTCGCAGGTGCTTGGCGGCTTCACGGTCGGCGATGGCGCCCGCGTGGGCTCCAACGCCGTGGTGCTCAAGCCGGTACCGCCCGGCGCCACCGCGGTCGGCAACCCGGCACGCGTGCTGCTCAAGGAAGACGAAGCCCAGCGCGAAGCGGCCGCTGCCCTCATGGGCTTCTCCGCCTATGGGGTGACCCAGAACGACGACCCCCTTTCCCAGGCCATGAAAGGCCTGATCGACAACGCCGCCGGCAACGCCCACCAGATCGCCATGCTGTGGGCGGCCATTGAAAAGCTGTCGACCGTGCAACAAGGCTGCGTTCCCGCCGACGCGCAGACCACGGAAGACTTCGATGCGGAGCGGCTCAAACAACTAATGAAATGAGGCCCCCCAGTCGGCTTGCGCCTCCTGCCCCCAAGGGGCGACCCCGGGTCGGCCGGCGGAGCCGGCCTCGCGGGTGGCTTGATCTGCGGCTTCGCTGCGCTTTGCCTTCCTGTCGCGCGCGCTGCGGGGCGTTGCTCGCTTTGCTCGCTCGCCCCTTCACTTGCTCGGGGGAGGTCGTGGGTACCGGCGTTCGCCGGTATGACATGCGGGGGGCGCAAACAAATGTCACCCCGGCGAAAGCCGGGGCCCACCGGACCCAGTGAGCCATAGGTGCATGCGACGCCTCGCCAGAGAACACAAGCCCCGCACAAGGCAAAAGAAATAGAGAGAGCAGTCCGACGATGCGGACTACCTCCTCCCCCCTCTCGTGAAGGCCAGGGGCTTCTTCCCCTTGAGCTGCCGCTCGATGCCATCGTTGAGCCGCTCCCGGAGCCCGACGACGTCGTCGACATGCCCGAAAACACCAGGGAACCGCAGGTCAAGCCACAGCCACAAGGTGCAGGAGCGCAGGGCCTGTTCCATGCGGTCGAGCCGGCTGTGTTCGTCGACGCTGTCGAGGAACCAGGGTTGGCCGGCCGTGCCTTGCCTGGCGTGGTTTTCAGCCCAGCCCAGGAATTGCTGTACCTGGGAATCGGTGCGGGTGTCGACGGGCGCTTGGGCGTAGGTGAAGCGCTCGCGCAGTGACAGCTTCGGTGCAATGCGGTCGAGTTGGTCGGCCAGTTCGAGCATTTGTTCGAGTTCGGCCACTTCGAAGTGGGCATTGTCGAGCTGGAGTTGGCCCATGAAGATGCCGAGCACTTCGCGCAGCCGGGTCTTGCCCAGGCGGGAGGCGATGGTGTCGACGTGCCAGCCGTTCGGGGCCACGGGGGCCTTGAATTGCCTGGGCGCGCGCGGGGCCTTGGGCAGCAGTTCGCGCAAGGTCTTCATCGCCGTGGGCTCGGCCTCGTGCAGCACGCTGGTGAACCCTTCTTCGTGGATGCCGTAGCGGCCGGCACGTCCCGCGATCTGGTGCACTTCCGATTCGGTCAGGACGCGATCTCCTTGGCCATCGAACTTGTTCATGGTGGAGAACAGCACGCGACGAATGGGCAGGTTCAGGCCCATGCCGATGGCGTCGGTGGCCACGAGGACGTGGGATTCGCCGGACGCAAAGCGCTCTGCTTCACGGCGCCGGACCTCGGGCGGCAATGCGCCGTAGATCACGGACACACTCATGCCATGGGATGCGGCAATGCGGTCGCGGATGGTCAGCACGTCGCGGCGGCTGAACGCCACGACGGCATCGCCTTTTTTCAACGCGGCCAATGGGACCGGCGCAGGCATCAGTTGCACTTGCTGCTTGCGCTGGAATTTCACGACCTCGGGTGTCTCGCCGCACAGGCCCAGGAGGTTTTCGATGGCTGACACCGCGTAGGCCGAACAGATGATGATGACGTCTTTCGCCGGCACGGCGACGATGGCCTGGGTCCAGGCCCAGCCGCGTGAGCCGTCGAAGATCATTTGCGCCTCGTCGATCACCGCGACGTCGATGGGCGTGTTGGTGCCCACCATCTCGATGGTGCTCGAGACGAGGCGCGCGCCTTCGATGGGCACGTTTTCTTCGCCGGTCAGGAGCGAGCAGGGCACGCCGCGGGCCACGAGGCGATCGCGGCCTTCGAGCGCGAGAAGCCGCAGCGGGGCCAGGTAGGCGCCGGAGTCGGCCTGTGCGAGACGCTCGAACGCCGCGTGGGTCTTGCCGCTGTTGGGCGGGCCCACGAACAGGCGCACCCGGCGGCCCAGGCGCCGGGCTTTCGCGAACGTGTCGGGGTAGCCATGGAAGGCGAGTTCGCTCGTGAGGCTGTCGAGTGTGTCCAGTTCGGCGACCCGGTGCTCCCAGCGCACAAGCGCACGTGAGGTGCCGGCAATCAGCGCATCCAGCGGCTGGGGCTTGGCGCATTCGGCCTGCAGGCCGGGCAGCAGCGAAGCCACCTGGCGGGGCCGGTGCAGCGCGGCCTTGCGCGCCACGGCATCGAGGTGCGAAACGAGCGCTTCGGCATCCTGGTAGGCAGGCGGATCACCCAGGGCGCCGATCAACGCGGCCTTGTCGCCATCGCGATAGAACGCCCACACGGGCGCCGTATCTTGCGGCACGGTGAAGTGGACGGGCACGTCCCAGCCGGGCGAGGGCACGGCGAGCACCTGGCGCGCGCTGCGCTCCCAGGCGGTGCCCCGGCGCTGGATGCCCAGTGTTTCGAGCACCGCCGTGCGCTCGAGGATCACGGCGCGGATGACCTTGCCCTTGAGCTGCTCCTTGCGAGCGGCCAATGCATCGAGCTGGGCAAGTGCCACGTCCATCAGCGAAGGTTCGATCCAACGGCTCGGCCGTGCACCCGGCACCGCCACCTGGAGCTGGATGAGGCCCATCGCGTCGAGCTGATCCTCGAATTCAGGCGTGTGCTCGTCCACGAAGTCAGACGGGCTGACCACCTGGGGCAGGTGATAGGAGGCCTGGCGGATGCGATGGACCTGCTCGGCGGTCAGGTGGGCGGGCACGCGGGCAGCGTGGCGAGGGCGGGGAAAGGTGTCGGGCTTGGGGGCGGGCATGAAGGCAAAACGGGCACCGCCGGCGCGGTTCTGCCCGACACTCTAACCGACAGCGATGCGCTTGCCGATCGCCCCGGTCAGGGTGCCTGCCGGGGCTGGTGATTTTCCAGCAGCGCAGCGAATGCCGCGGCATCGATCGGCCGGCTGAAGTAGTAGCCCTGCATCTCGTCGCACGCATGCTGGCGGAGGAATTCCTCCTGCTCCGGCGTCTCGACGCCTTCGGCCACGACGGTCAGGCTCAGCGTGCGGCCCATCGCGATGATGGCGGTGGTGATGGCCTGGTCGTCCAGGTTGGTGGCGAGGTCGCGCACGAAGGATCGGTCCACCTTGAGCGTGTCGATCGGGAAATTCTTGAGTTGCCCGAGCGACGAATAGCCCGTGCCGAAGTCGTCGATCGCCAGGCGCACGCCGAGCTGCTTGATTTCGCCCAGGAGCGCCACGGCCCGCCTGACGTTCTGGATGATCATGCCCTCGGTGAGTTCGAGCTCCAGCATCTGCGGCGCAAGGCCTGTTTCGGCGAGGATGGCGCGGATGTCGTCGAGCAACCCCTCGTCGCTGAACTGGCGAGCCGACATGTTGACTGCCATCGGCACCGGCGGCAGGCCGGCGCGTTGCCACGCGACGGCCTGTGCGCAGGCGGTGCGCAGCACCCATTTGCCGATGGGCACGATCAGGCCCGTTTCTTCGGCCACGGGAATGAACGTGGACGGCGGCACAGGGCCCAGGGCAGCGTTGTTCCAGCGCAGCAGCGCCTCCACCCCGCTGATGTGTCCGTAACGGAGGTCGACCTTGGCCTGGTAGTGCAGCGTGAGTTCCTCGCATTCGATCGCACGACGCAGATTGGATTCGAGCGTGAGGCGTGCAAGCGATGAGGCGTCGAGCTGATCGTGGTAGAGCTGGAAGTTGTTCTTGCCCTGGTCCTTGGCATGGTGCATGGCCACATCGGCATGCCTGAGCAGCAGGGGCCCGTCACTGCCGTGCGCGGGAAACAAGGCCGCGCCGATGCTGGCTGTGACACGGCATTCATGGCCCGACAGCAAAAAGGGCTTGAGGGTGGCCGACAGCAGCTTGCGCGCCACGGTGACCGCCTGCTCGGCGTTGCACACTTCCTGGAGCAGCACGGCGAATTCATCGCCCCCGAGCCGTGCGACCACGTCGCTCGCCCGCAGCGCATCGCGGAACCGCTGGCCCGCCTCCTGCAGCAGTTGGTCGCCCGCGGCGTGGCCGAGGGTGTCGTTGATGAGCTTGAAGCGGTCGAGGTCCAGGCAGAGCACCGCGAATTGCCGGTCGTAGCGCGTGGCCGTCGGGATGGCAACCGAGAGCAGGTGGCTGAACATCACGCGGTTGGGCAACCCGGTCAGGCTGTCGTGCGTGGCCATGTGCTCCACGTGCGCCTCGGCCTGTTTCTGGGCGGTGATTTCGCGCGAGACGCCCCGGTACCCGTGGAAGACGCCTTGCTCATCGACCATCGGCTCGCCGCTGACGCTGATGTAGTAGGTCTTGCCGTCCGGCCGCTCACCTTGCATCACCACGTCATGGAAGGGCTGGTGCGCGTCCAGCCGCGCGCGATGCTGCTCCCAGCCGCCGGCGTCGTACAAGCGCACGGGGCTCTCCCAGAGGGGCTTGCCAAGCAGGGATTGCTGGAACGCATCGGTCTGCGCATGGTGGTTCTCCGCGCGCACGAGGCGGTGCTCGGCGTCTTGTTCCCAATACCAGACCGACGAGGCGCTCGTGAGCGCACGAAAGCGCGCCTCGCTGTCTCGCAGCGTGGCCTCGATGCGCCGTCGTTCCGTGACATCGCGAAGCATGCCGCGAAAGCCGACGGGGCGCCCGTGCCCGTCGCGCACGAGCTGCACCGAACCTTCCACCTGGACGCGGTGCCCCTGCTTATGCACGTACTCCCATTCCTCGTTGCGGCGCGGCACGCCGGTCAGGTAGACATCGTTGAAGCATTTGAAGACCCGGGCGGCCATCTCCGGCGTCTGGAGGACGCGGTTGTCTGCGCCCAGCGGCTCGCCGGGCTCATAGCCCAGCATTCGGGCGAACGCCGCGTTGTGATAGACGGGCTTGCCGCGGATGTCCACCTCGTAGAACGCATCCTCGATGGTGTCCAGGATCATGCGGTAACGGGCTTCGGCGCGGTGTACCTCCTCGCCGGAGGCAGTCCGTTCGGCCTCGAGCTGCAGCTTGTCGAGCGTGAGGCCGAGCAGGCTGCCGGCGCGCTGCAGGCGCATGAGCAGCGCCTCGTCGCACCCGGACGCGCGTGCCGCCCACACCACGAGCACGCTCGCCGGCGCATGGCGCCGGCGAATCACGATGGCCAGGCCACCGGCATCCGGCGCATGGCGGCTCAGGGCCGGCCATGCTGTCGCGTCTTGCGGTCCACAGGGCGTGCCGCTGCGCCATGCCCGGGCCACCCATCCCCACGGGTCGCCCGGAATTTCCTTCGCGAGGAAACGAATCTCCCTCAGCCGGGCCGATTCGAAACCCGCGACGGCCTCCACGGCGAACCAGCCGACGTTCGCATTGGGGCTGACGATGTACGCCGACAGCAATCCTCCGTGCGAGACGGCGGTTTCGCACACCTGCTGCAGCAGCGGGCCCGCGGCTGAGGCCGACGCGAGGCTTTCCTCGAGCATGGCGAGGAAGGCATCAACGGACGGCGCCACCTCGGCCGAGCCAGGTTGATCGGTCGAGAAGGGGCGGTCTTCGGCAGCCTGGGCGGGCGAGGCCATCGAGCGTCTCCTGGGGCAGTGGACGGGACGAGACCGACGGACGGTCTTGCGCACCATCATCGCAGCGAACCCGACCCCTCTTCAAGGTTCGGGTCTCGTCTTTTCCGAGGAATCGTGGCGCGTCAGCGTCGTTGGGCGGACTTGGGGCGGAATGCGGCGCACACCGCATCGTCGGTGACGAGGTACGGCCCGCCGATCAAATCCACGCAATAGGGCACGGCGGCGAAGATGCCCGGCACCGGCGGCGCATGCCGGGGCAGCCCTTCCAGGGTTTCCGCAATGGACTTCGGTTGCCCGGGCAAGTTGATGATCAATGCCTTGCCGCGTACCACCGCCGTTTGCCGCGACAGGATGGCCGTGGGCACGAAATGCAGGCTGATCTGGCGCATCTGCTCGCCGAAACCGGGCAGCACCTTGTGTGCGACGGCGAGCGTGGCCTCCGGGGTCACGTCGCGCGGCGCGGGGCCCGTGCCGCCGGTCGTGAGCACGAGCTGGCAGCCGGCCACGTCCACCAGTTGGCACAGTGCCGCGCTGATGGTGTCTTGCTCATCGGCCACGAGGCGGGTTTCCCATTCGACCGGATTGCGCAGCGCCGTGCCGAGCCAAGCCTTCAAGGCCGGGATGCCCTTGTCTTCGTACACGCCGCTCGAGGCCCGGTCGCTGACCGAGACCAGGCCGATGCGGACCGGTTCGAACGGGGTGGCGGGCTCAGGCGTCGCGGTCATCGGGGGTGCCGGCGTGGGCCTTGATGTACTGGAACAGTTCGCGGAAGGCGCGTCCGTTGCGCTGCTCCGGCAGGGCCGCCGCATCCTTGCGGGCGGCCCGGATCAGGCTGCGGAGCTGTTGCAGATCGCCCCCCGGGTGCTCGGCCGTCCAGGAGGTGAGCGCGTCGTCACTGGCCAGCAGTTCCGTGCGCCACCGCTCGGCCTGGTGGAGCGCGAGCGAATCGAGCGCATGGCCGAGCTGCAGGGCGGCCACGGCTTCCCGGATGGGTTCCACATCGACACGGCGCATCAGCTTGCCTACGTACTGCATCTGACGACGTCGCCCTTCGTGCGATCGCGTGCGCTTGTACTGCTGGACGGCGTCGAGCACGGCTTCATCGAGCCCCACGCTGGCCAGTTGCCCATCGGACAACGCGGCGAGCTGCTCGCCGAGGGCCTGCAGATCGTGCGACTCCTTTTTCAGCCGGGTCTTGCTCGGCCGCTCGTATCCGGGGTCGTCGTGGTCGTGGGCGTGATCGTGGGGGAAGGGCATGGGCTGGAGGAACTTCGAGAATCACCCCGATTGTCGGCGCGAATGTCACCGTTATGATAGCCGCGGCCTTCCTTCCTCCCCCGAAACGCGACCCCTCGACTGCATGTCCTCCAACTCCGCCCCTGTCCACGGTTTCTCGTACGAACGCGCCATGTTCGAACAACTGGTCGATGACGCACTGTCCTATGCGAGGACGCTGGGCGCCAGCGAGGCCGGGGTCGAGGTGTCCGAAGGGGCCGGGCTGTCGGTGTCCGTCCGCAAGGGGGAGATCGAGAATGTCGAGCGCAACCGGGACAAGTCGCTCGGCGTCACCGTCTACATCGGTCGAAGGCGCGGCAATGCGAGCACCTCCGACTTCTCCCGAGCGGCGCTGGAGCAGACGGTGCGCGCGGCATACGACATCGCACGCTTCACGGCCGAGGACCCCGCCGCCGGATTGCCCGACGAGCAGGACATCGCCACACCCGAGCAAGCCGCCCGCGAGCTGCAGTTGTTCCATCCATGGCTGATCGATGCCGAAGGTGCGGCGGAACTGGCGTTGCGCTGTGAAGATGCCGCGCTTTCCACCGATCCGCGCATCACGAATTCCGAAGGCGCCGGGGTCTCGGCGCAGCAGTCCCATTTCTTCGCCGGCAACACGAGGGGGTTCCGCGGCGGATATGCGAGTTCCCGCCACTCGCTGTCGGTGGCGCCCATCGCGTCCGTGCCGGGGCGCAGCGGCGAGGACATGCAACGTGACGCCTGGTACAGCTCCATGCGCGCGGCGGACGACCTGGCCGCACCCGAGGCGGTGGGCCGGTACGCCGCTGAACGGGCGCTGTCGCGGCTGAAGTCGCGCAAGATCAAGACCTGCGAGGTGCCGGTGCTGTTCGAAAGCACGCTGGCGGCCGGCCTCCTGGGCGCGTACGTGCAGGCCACGAGCGGCGGCTCGCTGTACCGCAAGTCCACCTTCTTGCTCGACAGCCTCGGCCAGCAGGTGCTGCCCGACCACATCGACATCCACGAGGACCCCCACATCCCGCGCGCCAAGGGGAGTGCGCCGTTCGACGACGAAGGCGTGGCCACGTCCGTGCGCGACGTGGTCAAGGGCGGGGTGGTGCAGAACTACTTCCTCTCCAGCTATTCGGCGCGCAAGCTCGGCATGCGCACCACCGGCCATGCGGGCGGTTCGCAGAACCTCACGCTCGCCAGCCGGCTCACCCGACCGGAAGACAACCTCGACGCCATGCTGCGCCGCCTGGGCCGGGGCCTGTTCGTGATCGAGCTGATGGGGCAGGGCGTGAACTACGTGACCGGCGACTATTCGCGCGGCGCAGCCGGTTTCTGGGTGGAGAACGGCCGCATCGCCTACCCGGTGCACGAGATCACCATCGCGGGCAACCTGCGCGACATGTTCAACGGCATCGTCGCCGTCGGGGCGGATGCCTACACGATGGGCACCAAGACCATCGGGTCGGTGCTGATCGATCGGATGAAGATCGCCGGTTCGTGAGCGGTTGACTTTGGTCTGTCGTATTTGGTATTTGTTTCATCAACAATGCGGGGCATTCCTGCCCTCATTGATTGAAGCCCAGATGTCGATTGATCCGAGAGAACGCCTCGAAAAAAGCCAGAGCAGGCGCGCCACGCTCTTCAGCGCTCTGGCTGCAATGAGCGTGCTCATGTGCGCCGCTTTTGCCGACCAGATCCGAATCAAGGTGGGCGTTCCCACGAACATGGTGCTGGGGATGGCGGGCCTGGGAGGCGTGCTGATCCTGTTGCTGAACCTGGCCTGCACGCCGGACGGCATGTCGCGGAAAACCTATGGTGCCCTGTCGCTGGTTTTTCTCGTGGTTCTCCTCGTGCTGAATCTTTTCGTCGTGGTGGTCGTCATCAAGGATGGAGACACCCTGAACAGAATGCTGATCAGCATTGCGATCTATGCCGTCATCTACTTGCTGGCAGCGCTGTCGATGCGTTGGCTGGTCGCCGGGCGGCGTCGCCTTGAGGAGCCGGCCGAGCGTACGGCGTGAAGGTGTTGGTCTGAGCGGCTTTCCTGACTGCGACCGGAAGGCACTTGTCAAGTCCCTGCAACTGACCGCTCGGCCCGCCATGCCCGCCCGTAGTCCGCCGGCGTCTTGCCCACCAGCCGGCGAAAGTCGCTGATGAAGTGCGCCTGATCGAAGTAGCCGAGATCCTGCGCGAGTGCGGCCCAGGCCACGGATTCGCCCGCTTGCACCCGCGCGACGGCTTCATGGATCCGGTAGCGGTTGATGACCCACCTGGGTCCGATGCCCACGTAGTCGTTGAAGAGCCGCTGCAAAGCGCGCAGGCTCATGTTGAAGCGCTCGGCCAGCGCGCCGGCGCCGTGCAGTTCACGGTCGTCCACGACGCTGTCGACGATGTGGCCAGCATGCAATGCGTTCGGGTCGGCGCCGGGCAGGCGGGCGAGCAGAAAGCGCGACGCCAGTTCGACGGCGCGGGCGTCACCGGCCGCGCTGTCATCGCAGTCGATCACACCGTTCAACTCGCGGGCCTGCGCCCCGAACAGCGTGTCGATCGGGACGGAGGTGTCCGTCAGGCGGGACACGGCACCGCGCAGAAAAGGGCGGAACGCACCCGGCCGGAACTTGATGCCGAACGCTGCGGAGCGGCCTTCGAGCATGCGCGTCCAGCGCCGGGTGTGGATGCCGTGAGCCTGGGCCGATCCCTGCTCCACGACGATGTGCACGTTCGGATGGGGCAGTGTCTCCTGCTTTCGCGGCGGCAGCCCTTCGAGGTTCCAGCGCACGCGCCAGAAGTGCTCGACCCAGTGGGCCAGTGCCGGCGGCGGGGCCTCTCGGTGATGTGCGAACAGGCCAGGCTCCAGCGCATGCAGCACGCCGCGGGCGTCCCGCGCGACCGGTCGTCGCGTTTTTCCAATCGTTGTCATGCGCGTGGCTGGTTCAATGTGGTGCCCATCGATCGATGATGCCATGCAGGCCCCACACGGCCAGCCACCGATTCAACCTGGAACTGATGATGACACCCCATGCCACCCATTGTGCGAGCGGCCCGTTCGACGTCCAACTCGCTCCTCAAACACTGAGCACCGTGGCCGCCGCCAGCGGCCTCGCCCGCATGTCGATCGACAAGCGCTTTCACGGCACGTTGGACGCGACCAGCACCGGCGAGATGCTCGCCTTTCGCACCCCGACGAACGGCTCGGCCGGTTATGTCGCGATGGAAACCGTGCAAGGCAGCCTCGGCGGCCGCCACGGCAGTTTCGTGCTCCAGCACAGCTCGACGATGACGCGTGGCAAGGCGACGCAGTCGATCACGGTCGTGCCGGACTCCGGCACGGGCGCGCTGACCGGCTTGGCGGGCCGCATGACCATTGACATTGCCGCCGATGGGGCCCACACCTATCGATTCGAGTTCACGCTGCCAGAGGGCGCGCCCTGAAACAGCGCCCTCCGCTGAAAGGGCGCAGTCACACGTCGGATTTGGTATGGGGCGTACCCTCAACGTTTTCATCGCCAAGGAGTCACATGCAGCTCGAACTCACGGATCGCCACGTTCTCATCACCGGCGGCAGCAAGGGCATCGGATTGGCCTGCGCCAGGGAGTTTTCAAGAGAAGGTGCCCGCGTCAGCCTGGTGGCCAGGGACCGGGGGGCGCTGGAGGCCGCCGTGAAAGAGCTGGAAGCCAGTGGGGGCGTCGCGCGGGCATTCAGCGCCGACCTGCGCGATGCCCGCAGCGCCGCCGAGGTGGTGGACCGCATCTACGCCGAATGCGGCGAGGTCGATGTGCTCGTCAACAGCAGTGGTGCGGCGGTGCGCACGCCCTTTGAGGAACTCACGCCGCAAGCGTGGCACGCTGCGATGGAGGCCAAGTTCTTTGCCTACATCCATGTGCTGGACCCTGTCATCAAGAGAATGGCCGAACGCGGGCGGGGCGCGATCGTGAACGTCGTGGGTGCGGGCGGCAAGGTGGCCTCGCCGACGCACCTGGCTGGCGGCTCGGCGAATGCCGCGCTGATGCTGGCCAGTGCCGGTCTTGCCGCGGCCTATGGTCCCCGCGGGGTGCGTGTGAACGCGGTCAATCCTGGGGCCACACTGACCGACCGATTGCAGGGCGGGCTCGATGCGGAGGCGCGCCGCCAAGGCGTGTCGGCGCAGCAGGTGCTGGCGGCCCAGCAGGCCGCCATGCCGCTTCGGCGCCTGGCACGGCCCGAGGAGATCGCCAACGCCGTGGTTTTTCTGAGCTCGGATCGGGCCTCTTACATCACGGGGGCAATTCTCGCGATGGATGGGGCCATGACGCCCATGGTGGTCTAGTGTCCTGTCCCGTCAATAACGGGCGTTGAGACGGGCCGATGCCAATGACCCTGCTTCGGCCCGGGACAGTACACCCCCGGCATTGCCTCAAGCTGGCGTCGGGCAACTGAGCATCCACTGGACGCCGAAGCGATCCGTCAGCTTGCCGTAGTAGGCGCGCCAGGGCTGCATGCCGAGGGGCGTGGTCACCACGCCCCCTTCTGCGAGGCGCTCGAACAACGCCTTGGTTCGGTCACGGTCGTCCATCAAAAGGAAGTGCGCAGACCCGCGCATGGGTTCCGCGTCGTCGTTGTCCGACGCATGGAAAAGCACGCCGGGCCCTTCGAACCTCGCGTGCATGACCTTGCCCCGCATCGATTCGTTTCTCAGCGGCATGCCGTCGTCCCCATGGCGGAGCATGTCGACGACCTGGCCGAGTCCACACGCCGTGTAGAACGCCAGCGCCTGCTCGCAGGTCGTCGTGAAGAAGAGGTAGTTTGAAAGCTGCATGGCGGGGTGGCTCAGCCTTGTGCCACGGCTTCGCCCAGCTCCGCATTGGTCATGGCGGCGCCGCCGATGCCCCATGCGCCATCGACCGCATGAACCACATTCACCCAGATGTGTTCCTTCGGATGCCTGCCGCCCGACATCTCGTGGACGATGTCCGTGGCTTCAGCGATGTAGCCGAGCTGCAGCTCACGTGTGGCAAACGTCATCGAGGGCACCTTCCATTCGACGAAGGCGACCGGCGTCTCCTTCGACCCCGAGAACGTCTGGTGTTCGGGCAACACATGGATGGAGCCGACGACGTTGGGCGTGAGGAACTTGTTGCCGCTCAGGCCGTGCCACTTCAGCATGGCGTCGCACAGGCGGGAGAAGGCGAGTTTTTCTTGGCCCTTGGGCAGTACGCCTTCGGTGAGGGTGAGAGTGAGTGGCATGGCGCTGCTCCAGTCAGGATGGTGGATTGAGATAACGATCGTGATGTCAGTATGCATAACGATCGTGACGTCGTCAACGATAATGGCGACGAACGGAGTAGAAGACCTGTGTCCAGAAGCGAGCAGAAATTGAAGACGCGCCAACGCATCCTCGATGCGGCGGGGCGCGGGTTCCGCAAAGTGGGTTACGGAGGCATCGGCGTGGACGGCCTGGCCAAGGAAGCCGGCGTGACTTCGGGCGCGTTCTATGTGCACTTCGGATCCAAATCGCAGGCGTTCCGCGAGTCGGTGGTGCAGGGCATGGAGAACTTGAAGGGCGGCGTGCTGTACTACCAGTCCACGCATGGGCCCACGTGGTGGCCCGAGTTCGTTCGGTTCTACCTCACCGAGAAGCGAACCTGCGACCTGTCCGAGAGTTGCACCTTGCAGAGCATGCCTGCGGAGATCGCACGGTCCGACGATGCATCACGGGTCGCATTCGAGGCGGGCTTGCGGGCGGTGGCTGAAGCGATCGTCCAGGGGCCGGAATCGCCGGGTGCGCCGAAGGATCTGGAATCAGCCTGTGTCGCGCTGGCCTCGCTCATCGGTGCCGTCACACTCGCGCGAGCCGTTGGCAGCTCGGCCTTGTCCGATCAGATGGCTGCCGCAGCCGAACGAGCCTTGCTGGGTCCTGCGGCGGACGCCGTCAGTGTTCGACCGCGGCGACCGAAGGCTTGATGAAGGAGGAGGGCCGCGAAGCGCCTGTCGCTGCGCGGCGTTCGGTTGCAGCAACTCGGACGGGGTAAATACCCTTTCAACCGCAGATCACCCCACTAGAATCCGCTCGTTCATCGACCGACTGGCCTTCTTCTGGGAGATCCTGCATGGAACGTCGATCATTCATTCGCCAGGCCGGCATTGCCGGCGTGCTCGCCGCGGGCACGGCACCAGCCATCGTGAACGCCCAAGCGAACATGCGCTGGCGCCTGGCATCGAGCTTTCCGAAGTCACTCGACACGGTCTTCGGCGGCGGCGAAGTGTTCGCGAAGAAGGTCGGCGAGATGACCGGCGGCAAGTTCCAGATTTCGGTGCATGCCGGCGGTGAGCTGATGCCTCCGTTCGGTGTGGTCGACGGCGTGCAGAACGGCACGGTCGAATGCGCGCACACGGCGCCGTACTACTTCTTCGGCAAGGATCCGACGTTTGCCATCGGCGCGTCCATCCCCTTCGGACTCAACAGCCGACAGATGAATGCGTGGATGTGGGACGGCAATGGCCTGAAGCTGATGCGCGAGTTCTACAACAACTACAGCATCGTCAACTTTCCGTGTGGCAACACCGGCGCCCAGATGGGCGGCTGGTTCCGGAAGGAACTGAAGACCTTGGCCGACATGAAGGGCCTGAAGTTCCGCATCGGCGGCTTTGCAGGCAGGATTATCGAACGCCTGGGCGGGGTGCCGCAGAACCTGCCGGGCGGCGAGATCTATCAGGCCTTGGAGAAGGGCATCATCGACGCGGCCGAATGGGTGGCCCCCTACGACGACCTGAAGCTCGGCTTCTTCAAGGTGGCGCCGTACTACGTGTACCCGGGTTGGTGGGAAGGCGGTCCGCAGGTGGATGTGTTCATCAACAAGAAGGCGTTTGAAGCCTTGTCGCCCGAATACAAGGCCATCGTGGCTGCGGCTGCCGCATACGCTCACACGGACATGCAGGCCAAATACGATGCCCGCAACCCGGCCGCGTTGAAGCAGCTGGTGGCGAACAAGACCAAGCTGGTCGAGTTCCCGAAGGCCATCATGGATGCCGCGTTCAAGGCGTCCATGGACGAGTACACCGAGCTCTCCAACACCAATCCGAACTGGAAGAAGATTTACACCGACTATGCCAACTTCAGGCGCGACCAGAACCTGTGGTTCCGGTTTTGCGAGGCACGGTTCGACGGCTACATGCAATCCGTGAAGCTTTGAAACCCGAAGCTTTGAAGCTTTCAACGAGGTGCTGCCGGATGTCCGCTTGACTGTCCGCTCGACCTGCTGCGCAGAGGTGCGGTTCGCGGTCTGGGGCCACCGAGGATCGACGAACTGAACTGCCTTTCGGGGCGAGACGTCGGGTGGTCCGGCGTTGGCAGGCCTGCGGCCCACCAACGCCCCGATTCCTGGGGGGCCGCAAGCGCACTACGGCAATCGCCGCTATGCTGGCATCAGGCCGTTGTCTGGCCTTCTCAAGCCTCCGCCATGAAACGCGCGATCACTGCTGTTTGTGTTGCTGCTGGCATGGCGTTGTCTGCGCAAGCTGCGGCCATCAGGCCGGACCATCCGCTCGTCGGCCTGTGGCGATTGCCCTACCCGGACAGCGCGTGCGCCGAGATTTACCGCATCGAGGCCAATGGCACCACCTTGGTGACCAGCCACGAGGAGGTGGCCGAATCCGAGTTCACCGTGTCGGACCGGCCGAGCGCGAAGGGGTTCTACAAGTGGGTGGACCGGATCGTGCGCGACAACGGAGAGAAGGATTGTTCCGGCCGGGTTTCCGAACCGGGGCAGGAGGTGACGCGGTACATCCTCGTGCACCCGGCAGGTGATCTGTTCGTGATGTGCGAGAACGAGGATGAAACGCTCGGGAGCTGCATCGGGCCGTTCATTCGCATGGCCGACGGAGACATCTGACGAGACCTCTGACGTTTACAGCCAGTGCCAGAGGCTCCAGGCCCAGCGGGGCAGGTTGAGCATGGGACGCGGGCGGTAGGTTTGGCGGTATTCAGTCAGCATGGGTGTGTCCGAGTACTGTTGTTGCATACAGTGTATGGGCGGGCGCGTTCGTTGGCAAGGCAGTCGCGCCGGCGCCACATCGGCCCCGCCGCCGGCCTCACTTCACGACCACCCCGTCGAACATCAACGCCAGTTCAGGGCTTCGCAGCATGCTCGCAGGCGTCACCGTCTCACGCTGCCAGGGGATGCGGCCGAAGTACCAGGCCCGCCAGAAGCCGAGCTGCGCGCCCGGGCGTTGCTCGAACAAGGCTGCGAAGGTCTGCACTTCGCCCACGTGGCGGCCCGTCGCTTCGGCAATCACTTCACGCACGAAGCGCGAGCAGAACTGGCGGCTCGAATGGAGGTTGAACCCGGTGTCATAGAGCACCCCGCTGCGGCGCTCAGCAGCGGCAGGAATGCGGACGCGTTCTTCCACACTGAGGGGCGGGTCGAGCCGGGCCACGGCGAGCCGGCCCTGTTCGGAACGGGCGGCAAAGCGGGCCAGCGTGGTCGTGCCCGACCAGGGGAAGCGGCTCTCGGCCACCAGCGGTTCGGCGCCCGAGACGTCGGTGACGATGCCGACATGGTTCGTCCATGAGTCCGTGGCGTCGGCGATCTCGCGGAACGGTCGCGCGGGAACGCGGATGAACACGACGTCGCCGACCCGAAGGTCCGGTGCGAGGGATGCCAGCGGCATCGTGCTTTGCGGAATGGGGGATGCAGCCTGGAGGAGGGGGCTTGCAGCCAGAAGGCAACTGGCAATGAATCGTTGCAACGTCACGGTGTGCATGGAGAGTGGAGGCCGTGAGAGTGTGCCCATCCGTCTCGGAATTCGCTGCTCCGAAGCGCACTGTGTCATAGACTGCTTCATCCGGTATCACTTTCCAATACCAGTCCATGACCGAAGTCGTTCACCTGGTGGCCACCATCAAGCGCCTGCTCAAGGCCCGCGGGCTCACGTATCGCGACGTGGCGCGTTCGCTGGGCTTGTCTGAGCCCAGTGTGAAGCGGGTGTTCGCAAGCGAGCGCTTCACGGTGGCGCGGCTTGCGCAGGTGGCCGGGCTGCTGGGCTACACCCTGGCGGAACTGACGCAGGAGGCGGCCGCGGCGGCCCCCGCGCTGCACGCGATGACCGCCGCGCAGGAAGCGCAGCTCGTCACCGATGAAAAGCTGCTGCTGGTGGCGGTGTGTGCGTTCAACCATTGGACCGTGGCCGACATGGTGGCAGCCTATCGTGTGACCCGGGCCGAATGCCTGAAACGCCTGCTGGCGCTCGACCGGATGGGCGTGATCGACTTGCTGCCCGGCGACCGCATCCGCCTGCGGGTGGCGCGGGATTTCGATTGGCTGCCCGACGGCCCGATCCGCCGCTACTTCGCCACGCAAGGCCAGGCGGATTTTCTCGGCGGCGCCTTCGATGGCCAGGGCGAGGCGCTGGAGTTCTCGCACGCCATGCTGTCGGCCCCTGCGGCGGCAGAACTCCAGCGCGAGCTGCGGCGTCTGCGCCAGAAGCTCGCCGCGCTGCACGACGAATCGGCGGCGGTGCCGCTCGCACAGCGCCGCGGCACGGGCCTGCTGCTGGCAACGCGGGAGTGGGAGCCGGCGAGCTTCAGTCGCCTGCGGCGGTGATGTTCACGCCGGGAGTCGCGCGGTGATCCGATCGTTGGTGCCGGCCGGCACCTTGCCGGCCACGGCCACCGATGCGCGGGCCGAGAGCATGCGTTGGAATGCCTCACGCACCTGCGGGCCGGTCACCTCCGCGATGCCGGCTGCCAATTCGGCGCGTGGCCGGACGCGGCCGAACACGAACAAGTCCTGCACCGCGGCTTCCAGGCGGCGCACGGGGCGTTCGTGCGTTCTCAGGTGGCGCACGGCAATCTGGTTGCGCGCACGCTCCAGATCGACGGGATCGATGCGGTCGGCATGTTGCGCCAGCAGCCGGGTCACTTCGGCGACGCATTCATCCAGCTGAGCAGGCGATGTGGACGCCTCTATCACGCACTGTCCGCTGAGGTCGAACACATCGGCCGAACATGCGGCGTAGTACACGAGGCCGCGGCGCTCGCGGATCTCATCCATCAACGGTGAACTCATGCCTTCACCGAACAATGCCGCTGCCACAACCGCGGCATGGTGGTCTTCGCGCAGCGAGGGGATGGGAAAGCCGAGCACCAGATGAGTTTGGCTGAAGCCGGGCTGGCGCTTGGATGCCACGCCGCCCACGTAAGCCGGCGCAGCCACGGTGTTCTCCGGGCCGGTGGGCATGCTGCCGAAGGCGAGCTCGGCTTCGCGGAACAGCGCGTCCGGGTCCACATTGCCGGCGATGCCGACGATGACGTTGCCCGCGGTGTATTGGCGCTTCACGTAGGCGAGCAGGTCCGCACGCGTGAAGCGTTCGATGTTGCGCCGGGTGCCGATGACGGGCTGCGCGAGCGGATGGGTGCCGAAGCTCATCTTGTCGAAGAGCTTGTAGGCGGTGGAGAGCGGGTCGTCCTCGTCCTCGGTGAATTCGTGCAGGATCACCTGCCGCTCGCGTTCCAGCTCGGCCTCGGGAAAGGTGCTGTTGCGCACGATGTCGGCGAGCATGTGAAGGAAGCGGCCCGCATCGCGCGCCATTCCACGCATGTGGTATGCGGTGTGGTCCTTGTCGGTGTGAGCGTTGACGTCGGCTCCGAGGCGCTCCGCATCGAGGTTGATCTGCTGGCAGGTGCGCTCGTGGGTGCCCTTGAAGGCCATGTGTTCGACCACATGGCTGATGCCGTTGAGCGATTTGCTTTCGTGCCGGCTGCCGGTGCGCACGAACACGCTGAGCTGCACGCTGTCGACGTGGGGCAGTTGCAGGGTGAGCACGCGCACGCCGTTGGACAGGGTGGCGATGCGGGTGTCGGCGTCGGCTTGGAGCGCGGATCGGGCGAGGGTCATGCCGACATTGTCGCGCTGCTCGCCCCTCGGAGGGGTGGACATGCACCGATGCCACCGGAGACACTGCGGCGCCATGAAGTATTCCGATCCACCGTGCCCGGCCCGCCGCCGGATGCTGGTCCAGGCGCTGGCAACCGCCGGCGTGTTGGCGACGTCGGCGCTCCATGCGCGCCCGCTGAGTTCCACCGAAGCCCGGGTGGCCAACGTCACGGGGCTGTACACCGTGACGGTCGCCCGCATCGATGTGCCCGAACGCGTGGACGACGTGGTGGCCGCCGTCCGGGCATGGCCGGGCCTCATTGCCGTCGGAGGCGGCCGATTCAGCATGGGGGGGCAGGTGGCCGTCACCGGCGGACTGCACCTGGACATGCGGCGCTTGAACCGACTCGTGTGGATCCGCCCTGAAGACAAGGTGGTGCGCGTGGAAGCCGGCATGCGGTGGCGCGATTTGCAAGACGTGCTCGACCCCCTGGGCCTGGCCGTGCGCACGATGCAGAGTTATGCGAATTTCACGGTGGGGGGCTCGGTGTCCGTCAACGCGCATGGCCGCTATGTGAACCATGGGCCGGTGGGCAACACCGTGCGCGCACTGCGCCTCGTGCTTGCTAATGGTTCGGTCGTCGAAGTCGACCGCGTGCGGCGGCCCGAGCTGTTCCGCGCGGCCATCGGCGGGTACGGCGCGGTGGGTGTCATCGTCGAGGTGGAACTCGACTTGGCCGACAACGTGCGCATCGAACGCGTGGTGGCCGAGATGCCGCTGGCGGACTACCCCGCCCACTTCGACCGTGCCGTGCGGGCCGATGCCGCGAGCGTGCTGCACAACGCCGACCTGCTGCCACCGGCGTTCGACCGCCCGGTCAGCGTCACGTGGCGGCGCACCGAAGCGGCGCTGACGGAGCCGGCGCGCCTCGTGCCGCGCGGCGAGCGCTACGCCCTTGAGCAGAACATGCTGTGGGCCATCACCGAACTGCCCGGCGGCAACGCCTTGCGGCGCTCCGTCATTCAACCCATTCGGCTGGCCGATCCCGTGGTGAAATGGCTCAACCATGAGGCGAGCCTTGATGTGGCCGAACTGGAGCCGCGCACGCGGCGCATGTCCACCTACGTGCTGCAGGAGTTCTTCGTGCCACGCCGGCACTTCCAGTCGTTCGCGCAGGGCATGGGCGATGTGCTGCGGCGTGAACGGGTGGAGGCGGTCAACGTGTCGATCCGGCATTCGCCTGCAGATGCACTGTCGCTGCTGCCTTGGGCGAAGGAGGAGGTGTTCTCGTTCGTGCTGTACTACAAGCAGCGCACCTGGTCCGCGGCGCGCGGCGTGGTGGCCATATGGACGCGCGAATTGATCGACCTCGCGCTGGCCCATGAAGGCCGCTACTACCTGCCGTACCAGTTGCATGCCACAAAGGAGCAGTTCGACCGAGCCTACCCGGAGGCCGCGGAACTGCGGGCGCTCAAGGCCGAGGTGGATCCGTACAACAAGTTCTGCAACGAAATGTGGGCCCGGTACCTGTGAGCTGAGCGCCCCCGACGGGCCGGTCAACCCTGCCGTTGCTCCGGTGAGAGCGCGTAGTGCGTGAAGGCAAGCAGCACATCATGATCGGCCGCATGGAAGACGGTCACCATGCCGGCACCGGACCGCACGACCAGCCGCGGCGCGATGAGCCAGGCGAGGCACGGCACGTAGATCATCTTCGCATGGCTCACATCGGCCCAGTTCACGCGCTTGGGCCAGATCCACGTCTGGCGGATGAAACCGGGCGTCACCTCCGTGCGGCTGCGCCACACCCAGAAGGTCACGATGACCAGCACGGCCAGGCCCGTGATCAGGAGCCCTTTGGTGGACAGCGAGGCGCTGCGAACGGCGTGTTCGCCCCATGCCTGCCAGCCTTCAGCGAACACCCAGGCCGTGAGTGCAGTGACCAGGAAGCGCACGAGCACCGGGAAGGCAGCACCCTCGGCGCACGGTGCCGGGGCGCTGCTCATCGGGTGGGCTCCGATGCGGAATCGGATTTGAAGAGCTCGTCGAGGTTGTCGTTCGACGGCGCCGGTTGCGAATGGACGGGTGCTTCGATCTGCACCTTGTCCACATCCACCTTGACCTCCTCATCGAGGAACATCGTCACCGTTTGCGGCATGAAGATCACGATCACGACGAGCATCAGTTGCAGGAGCACCCAGGGGATGGCGCCCATGTAGATGTCGGACGAGAGCACTTTTCTCGGCAGGGAGCCGTTCTTCAACAGCGAGTCGGAGATGCCTCGCAGGTAGAAGAGGGCGAAGCCGAACGGCGGGTGCATGAAGCTCGTCTGCATGTTGACGCACAGCAGCACGCCGAACCAGATGAGGTTGATGCCCATCTGCTCGGCCACCGGGCCGAGC
>Ga0070659_100000889_pt1 | contig 21843 bp, 17 predicted proteins | sample KBSC23metaG_FD_64666 | JGI IMG/M metagenome (GOLD analysis project Ga0070659, IMG submission 64666) | Corn rhizosphere microbial communities from Kellogg Biological Station, Michigan, USA - KBS C2-3 metaG | ecosystem: Host-associated > Plants > Roots > Rhizosphere > Soil ... | reverse complement strand
ATATCAAAAGCAGTGTCAAGGCATGGACCATACCAGACACTGGAGTCCGAGCACCCGATCTGATGTTCGTGGCCGTGCGTGCGATCGCTCCAGTCGCTGGAATCCCTCCTACCAGCGGGACGGCGAGATTGGCCATCCCCTGGGCAAACAGTTCCATGTTGGAGTTATGTCTGTCGCCGCTCATACCATCGGCGACTACTGCGGATAGAAGACTCTCAATGGCTGCAAGCATCGCCACAGTTACGGCAGCGGGTAACAAAGGAAGAATTAACTCTGGTCGAAACTGTGGCAGCGAAACATTTGGCAACCCTGTCGGAATACCACCGAACTTACTTCCGATGGTTTCGACTGAAAGTCCAAAAGCTGCCACGGCTAGTGTAGCCAGTACCAATGCAACGATTGAGCCGGGGATACGTTTCGTAAGTCGAGGTACTACCAAAATAATCAGAAGAGAAATAGCCGCGATCAGTACCGTGCGCCAGTGAATGCTGTTGAGACTGCTGACCAAGACTCGCACTCGCGATACGAACTCGCCTGGAAGGGGCGCGGTTTCGAGTCCGAGAAAGTCTTTCACCTGTGTTGACGCAATCAGAACAGCTATGCCATTAGTGAAACCAATAGTGACTGGTCGAGGAATGTATTTCACGGCTGTCCCTAAACCTGTCACAGCCATCACCATCAGGATTACGCCCGCCATCATAGTCACCATCAGCAGGCCCGAGATCCCATGGATTCCGACGATTCCTGCGACGATAACCACGAAGGCTCCGGTTGGACCACCGATTTGAAGTCGCGAGCCGCCTAAAGCAGAAATAAGGAAACCAGCGACGACGGCGGTGTAGAGACCAGCCTGTGGCGAAACGCCGGAAGCAATCCCAAATGCCATAGCCAGAGGGAGTGCTACTAAACCAACAGTCACGCCGGCGATCAGATCCGAAATGAAGTCCAATCGCGTATACCCGGCGCGCAGGCATAGAACCGATTTTGGAATCCACTTTGTTTCGAGAGGCATCACGGTTTTGAACGAGGATTTCCTGGCGGTGACTGATCGATTGACCGTTTTATGCAGCCGTCTGAACGGTGTTTTGCCGGCATGAAGTCGCGCGACACTTACAAATTGATTGGTCTAGTTCGAATGAGTTTAGGTAATCGACGGTGATCTCTTCTCCGGCTGCTATCTCCCGTAAGGCAACTATGAGCATGACTGCACCAACAACTAAGGCATCGGCATTTGGATCGCAGGAGTGGTTGATAAATTGTGTCTGGTTCCCATTTACACTTCCATCGATATACCAGTCAGCGTCGAGTTCACTGATGCGCTTGCCGGCTGACTCTTTCATCCTCAGCATTGCTTCCTTGCGAGTGATTCTTTCACCGGCATACTCGGCGATGCGGTTGCCTTCAAGAAAACGAACCGTGGCGAAACATCCCTGGCCGTGAAGCATCGACTCCCTGACACACAAACCATTGGACTTCTTAGAGTCGCGTTCCTGATTTCCCGGGCTGACACTATTTAAGAGTTGCAGCATAGTTTCTAACGAACTCGTTGCGCTGGCTGGCGGCGGGACGCTTTGGCTGGCCCGCTTCCGTGAATCTCCTCAAGCATGCTGCGCACTCCAACGAGGTGGTTGTTGAAAATCTCTTTAGCGGCATCGAGCAATTTGAATATGCTTTTATCACTAACAGAGTAGTAGACGTTTGCACCCTCTTTTCGCGTGATTACAATGTTTCGATTACGCAAGACTGCCAGTTGCTGGGATGCGTTGGCAGGTTCAACCTCAAAACGCTGACTAATCTCGTTTACAGTCAGTTCGCCATCTCGCAAAGCATCCAGAATGGAAATTCTCAACGGATGAGCCAGGGCTTTAAAAAACTCCGCTTTGAAGTCGCTAAGTTGCTGTCTCATTCTACCTTCCACATTCCTGAGCAAACAGTTACTATCCGCAGATATGCATATCTGCAAATCCTTGCATATTCTAAGATCATCTTTCTTGTTTCGTCAACTATCTCTCTCATGAATCCTCACCGAGTGACTCAAGATCAGCAACCACTTGTTCAGGAAGTTCCAGGCTCGCTGCCTTGAGATTTTCTCGAAGATGTTCGACTGAAGAGGTGCCCGGAATCAGGAGTATGTTGGGCGAACGCTGTAACAGCCACGCCAGCGCAACCTGCATCGTCGTAGTCTTCACCGAGGCGGCTGCCGCTTCGAGTCTTGACGACTGTAAGGGACTAAACCCTCCCAGCGGAAAGAATGGCACATATGCTATTCCCTGCTTCGCGAGATTATTCACAAAAGTATCGTCGCCGCGGTGTACGACGTTGTACATGTTCTGAACGCACACTATGTCGGCAATCTCCTGAGCCTCAGCCAACTGCCTGGCAGTGACGTTACTAAGACCGAGATGGCGAATCAATCCTTGTTGTTTGAGTTCCGCTAACGGTGTCAGTCGCTCTTCAATAGGCTCTTCTGCTGGTCCCGATATCCCACCCACTCGCAGATTTACGACGTCCAGCTGGTCTAAGCCAAGGTTTCGAAGGTTGTCATGTACGGCATCAATGAGCTCCTGACGAGATTGTGCTGGAATCCAGGATTTATCTTCAGCTCGACGAGCTCCGACCTTTGTGACGATCACCAGGTCATCTGGGTAGGGGTGAAGTGCGCGTTTGATGAGTTGATTCGTTATATGTGGACCATAATAATCGCTCGTATCGATGTGATTGACGCCAGCCGCAACCGCCTCTCGCAGCACAGCAATCGCACCATCAACGTCACGCGGTGGCCCAAATACACCAGGACCAGCTAGTTGCATTGCGCCATAACCCATCCGCCTAACTGTCGTCGAGCTGTCCAGGAACGTGAAGGTGCCACCAAGATCCATCGGTTCTGTCATTTGTTACCCCTCGTCGATTGCATTCGAAATCAGCCTCTTCGATTCGCCGATTTGTTCTGTCACGCTTCGGGACTGATTTGAGATTGTTCAACCATCTTACGTTGGGAACAGTTTCGGTGTGCCGCACACAGTTTCCCTTAGACACCGTTACTCAACTGAAACTACGGTCACAGACTTTGGCTCCAGTTTGAGAGTCAACTTTCCATTCTGAATATTTGTTGAAACCCGCTTCGGAACGACCGTGTTCGGAGCCTCAAATGTGTTGACGCTGTCGACCTTTGCTGCCGTTAGTGTCTCTCCGATTACAGTCTTGCCATTGTTGCCTTCAAGACTAGCTTCAATTTCAATCGATCGATTTGGATCAAGATTGGTTAGTGCTAACCACAACTTGCCGGTTGCATCTTTTGCCGCAATGGCATCCACGCGGGGCAAAGTGATGTCTCCGTGCGTATAAGAGCCGGCGTTGAAAGCGACGGGTATAGAGGTAGCATTCTGGAAGGGCACATACATTTTATAGACATAGTAAGTGGGCGTCAGCACCATTTTTTCTTTGTCTGTCAAGATCATAGCCTGCAGCACATTGATCATCTGAGCGATGTTTGACATGCGTACCCGGTCGGCATGGCGGGCAAAGATGTTCAGGTTTAGTGCGGCCAGCACCGCATCGCGCAGACTATTCTGTTGGACCAGAAAGCCAGGATCAGTGCCGGGTAACGGCGCATACCATCCGCCCCACTCATCGACGACTAGTGCGATCTTCTTCTGCGGATCATACTTGTCCATGATGGACGAATGTTTTGCCACCAACCCTTCCATTTCGAGGGTGGACTTGAGAACCTTGGCATACTCATTCTCACCGAATCCCACTGATGCTAATTTATTGTCCCAACTTACGACGGTGTAGCTATGCAGCGAGAGACCGTTCATGTCCCAGCTCCACTGGTGATTCTGCCAGGCCTTCATCACAGTTTCGGTCCATTCGGTAAATCGTGGTTCTGGACCACCGGGTCCAACAGCGATCTTTAGCATCTGCTGCTCACCGCGCTGGGCCGGATTAAAGTTTCTGACGAAACGGCTGTAAATCTTGAGCTGGCTAAGATAGTAGTCGGGTGACATATTGCCGCCGCAGTCCCAGCTTTCGTTGCCAATGCCGAGATAGGCGATCTTATAAGGAGCAGAATGACCGTTGGCCGCACGCTCCTTCCCGAGTGTGGTTGGTTGGGCGGTCGTCAAGTATTCCAGCCATTCGGCCGCTTCCTGCGGAGTTCCAGAACCGACATTGACGGAGAGATACGCCTCGGCGCCAATCTGGTCCAGGAAATCCATGAACTCGTGTGTTCCGAGAGTGTTCGGCTCGACCACGCCTCCCCAGTTCGGATTGAGGGTGACTTCTCGCTTTGGACCAATCCCTTTGCGCCAGTGGTATTCGTCGGCGAAACAACCGCCTGGCCAACGAACGTTCGGGACCTTCAACTCTTTGAGCGCGGACACAACATCGTTGCGTATGCCGCGTGTGTTTGGAATCTTGGAATCAGGCCCAACCCAGATGCCCTCGTAAACCCCATGGCCGAGATGTTCCGCGAACTGCCCAAAGATATTGCGATCGATCTTCGCTCCCGGCTTCGACAGATCAATTGACAAAGTTACCTTTTCCGAGGGCGAACCCTGTCCCGTTTGGGCCATGACGGACAGGCTAGAACTGACAGTAATTAAAAGAGCAACCATCAAGACTGGTTTGGTCAATCTTGAGAAATGAATGAGCACCGACCACGACGACTCGCGTCGCCAGCTTTGATGGTTCAATTCTGATTTACAAGCCATTTGTTCTCCTTCAGACATATGTGATAGGTTCGCAAACCCTCTGGCAAAACAAGTAGCAAAATACGTGTGTCTGAAGTTTACACTACTAAACCCACATGAACGGTATGAACACAGAAAAAATGGAACGCAAATCAGCATCCGATTATCCACAAGAGTTGTTGGACCTCTTTCACGAGTACCAACACGGTGACATCAACAGGCGCACTTTCCTCGATCGTGCGGGCAAGTTTGCCGTCGGCGGTCTAACAGTCGCTGCCATTTTCGAGAGTTTGTCACCCAACTATGCGTGGGCCCAGCAGGTACCAGCCGATGACAAACGAATCAAAGTAAGTCGGGAGGTTGTCGATTCACCGGCGGGAAATGGTTCGATTAAGGGCTACCTGGCGCGACCGTCAAAAAGTGGGAAACTACCCGTGGTTCTGGTCATTCACGAAAACCGCGGACTTAATCCTTATATCGAGGACGTCGCGAGACGACTGGCGGTAGCTAATTTTATTGCCTTTGCTCCAGATGGTTTGACGTCAGTTGGAGGCTATCCCGGCGACGACGAGAAAGGCGCTGCTGCATTTCGAACCGTCGATGGCAAGAAGATGACGGAAGACTTCGTCGCAGCGGCGAAGTGGCTTAAAGCACGACCTGATTCGACAGGCAAACTGGGCGCTGTCGGATTTTGTTTTGGTGGCGGCATTGTAAATCAATTGGCCGTACGACTCGGAGCTGATCTGAATGCAGGCGTTGCGTTTTATGGGAGACAAGCAGGAGCGGATGACGTGCCCAGGATAGCTGCACCACTTTTGCTTCATTACGCCGGAAATGATCAGGGAGTGAACGCAGGAATCGCGGCCTACGAAGCGGCATTGAAAGCCAACAACAAGGTCTACACAGTTTATATGTACGACGGCAAACAGCATGGCTTTCATAACGATACGACTCCTCGTTACGACGAAGGCGCAGCTAAACTTGCGTGGACCCGCACCCTCGACTTTTTCAACAAGTATTTACGGTGACGTGTAATCCTTCGCAACGTATCACAGTTAAGATATTCGGCCGAATTGTGCCACCGTTGAGGTGCAGCACTGACTAGCGACCAGGTTGAGCTATTTGGTGAAGTATTTTCTTTTCGATCTTGCAGGCGACCGTGTATCTGGGATCGACGATGTTGCCGACATCGTAACGAGCGTTGGAACCCAAAAGCACATGCGCCTCTTCGCTACTCAAGCCAAAATCGGTAGTGAGCCAGGCAATCATATTTGTCGTCGCACGCTGAAGCGCTTCGTCCAAAGGGCGGGCCATTCCCATCGCAAGATAATACTCATCAGTCTCTGCACGTGCTGAGGGTATTCGTCGGTTCTTGATTAGCGAAACCTGAAATTGAACGTCCATCGACGTTTCTATCCCACCTCCACTAGTTTCGCCATCGCCTTGCGCTGCGTGACCATCTCCCACGAATAGATATGCACCCGCTACGCTAACTGGGAAGTATAGCGTTGTACCTTCAATCAGCTGGTTGTAATCCATGTTGCCGCCGTGAGCGTCTGCCGTGAATGTCGACTGAGCTTCATTCATAGCAGGCGCCACTCCGACGCATCCCAGAAAAGGCTTCAAGGGCAACCGAAACTTAGTCATTTTTGGTGACAAGTCATTTACCGTGGCCGTCATCGATGCGAAATCGAAATTCCAGGTGATAATTCGGGGCGCTGTCTTGTAATCAATGTGATAACGCGGCAGTACTGTATTGTCGGCCATTCGCGTCGACTGTATGCCCGTCTTTCTATTCAGCCGAATCTTTTCGAGCTTAACCACTAACGTATCGCCAGGTTCGGCGCCCTCTACAAAGAATGGTCCAGTTAGAGGATTAGGAGGGTCTGTTACTTTGGTGCCGTTCTTGTCGTGTCCATCAGAGTCAGCGCAGGTTGTATCTACGGTATCCCCTGGCTTTATGCGGAGGGCAGGCTCCATGTAAGCCGAGAACTCATGGTAGTAGCGAGTAGGCGTAAAGCGATGTGTTACCGGGGTAAGTAACGCCACAAATGCCGGCACCAGCAAAGCGATAAACATCAATCTCTTCATGTCGAGCCTCTATGATGAAACTTACTTAATGCCAAAATCACGCTCTACCTTGACAACAATTTTATGGAGTGGTTGAGGTGGTCCACTGAGATGACAATTGGGCATGTGTCCTCCACCAGGAAAGAAAACAGCAAATCGACCGGGACGCATTTCAAGTTTCTGGTAATTCGAAGGCACGGCAAAGAGTTCGATGTCAGTCTTGTCCTGATAGGGATCCGTTATTTTCAATTCCTCTGATGGGTAGGAACCTGTTATGTCCTGGCCAGCGATGTAGTAATGCACATCGATATATTTTCTATGGGCTTCAAACTTTGCGTCAGCAATCGCCCGCGTGGGCGTCTTCATGACGAGTGCATATATTTTCTCACCGTCGATTTCGACGCGACCGGCAGGTAAATCCTTGAGGTCTGGTTTTTCAAGGAAACGAAAGGCGGGTTCTAACCGCTGCAACCGAGGATGTGATTGCCAGGATTTCAACTCGCCATTTACCATCCTCGGGTCCTGACACTGGGCAGTTTCGACAGCCAGTACTCGTTCGCGTCCCGCGGTTGCGAAGTAGATGCCACTAACAGTTAGACCTATCAGAAAGTTTCGACGGCCATGGAGATTTGTCTCCTGGCGTTTCACATTCCCATTCAGGCGAGTCATTTGAAACACTCCTTTTGTTGTTCTTTACGCTTCTGTCGACAATGGTCTAGAGGCATCGATCTTCAGCCACAGCAGCATTCCAACGACATTCAAACCCGCCGCAATATAGAACGTCAGATTCCAATTGCCGAATGACTGAATCAAATAGCCCATCAAAAGTGGAGAGAGCATTGAGCCAACGTTCCCTACCATGTTCATCGTTCCACTGATAGTGCCGGCCAGTCTACCGCCGATATCTGCACAGGTGGACCAGGACGCGGCAAGGGTGAAATCGCTCGATGCAGCTGACAGCGAGATCAGGAGAACCGAGATTCGAACGTCAGACACCTGTAAGCCCGCCAGCAGAAACACGACAGAGGCAGCGCAACCAAAGATTCCCACTCCTGCTCGGCCCCATCTAAGCCCGAGACGACGGACTAACCAATCGGTTGAGAAGCCTCCTATTAAAGTGGCAACAGCAGAGAACGCCAGCGGCAACGAAGCATAAACTCCCATTTGTGCCATGGTCATCCCACGAGCCTTCATCAGATATGTTGGGAACCATGTGATATAGAGGTAATAGACAAACCCCAGCGTGAAGTACATCAAGTAGATGGACAGTAGCGTGGAGTTACTAAAGAGCTGTCGCCACGGCAGATGTGTAACTGGACGCGCAACGATCTCCGACTTATTTCGCTTCAGTAAGTCTATTTCGGCCTGGTTAACAGATTTCTTCTGGGCGGGATCGTCTCTAAACCAGGTAATCCAGAAAACTGCCCAGATGACACCGATGACTCCCAGAAGATAGAAAGTACCGCGCCAACCAACCCTGCCCATCAAAAACAGAACGACCGGTGGCGAAATAGCGGCTCCGAGTCGACTGCCAGTCCAAACCACGCCCAGCGCGGTGCCACGTGCTCGCAAAGGAAACCAGCTGGAAAGGGTTCGATTAATGTTTGGGTAAGCACCAGCCTCACCGGCTCCGAACAGAAATCGCACGGCTAACAGCGAGTGGAATCCTCGGGTCATTCCAGTGAAGACCGTAAACATGGACCACCAGATCACAACTCGCGAGAGCACGCGACGCGGACCAAGCCTGTCGCCAAGCCAACCAGTAGGAATCTCAAACAGCGCGTAAGCAAACGCAAAAATGCTGAAGACCGTTCCCATTTGCACTTCATTCAGTCCCAACTCGGAACTGATAGATGGGGCAGCTATGGAGATACAGACTCTGTCGAGATACGTGATTATTGCGAGGAGGAAAATTACGAAGAGAACTTGATATCTTACGCGGGTGGGCTTTTCAACCTCCGACGAGACTAAATCCTGTTCACTGTTTGTTATGACTGTAACCCTGTTTGTATCGACCACATTTGCCATATGTCGTTATCGCATACTCGTATAGCAACAGCGAGTATGAATTCCGGTTCTTAGTTCGCGGCAATGAAGTCTTTTACCCAACGCGACGGTTCCGGATACCAATCGATCAGCATTCCTTCAATAATTTCAAACTGAGAAATGAGACCATCCTGAAGATACTTAACTACTCGCTCCCATTGATGCTTCAGCATTTCTGCGGGCATAGCGGTGCGCGACGGCCAATCTCGTAAATAACACCCCATACTAATCGGTTTGCCGGGAAACACCTCGCGACAGCGATTGATATGTCGATCCAGGTCTGGAAGATCTTCCTTTTTCCAGATCCAAAAGCTGATGAGATCCATATAGGGAGCAAACTGGGCCCACTGCTTTTCTTCAAGCTCGTGAGAGTAGACCACGGCCCAAAGTTTGTTGTTGGGGTTTTTCTTTTTTAACTCGTGATAGACAGGTGCATATTGATCAGGTGTATATCCCTGCTTCTTGATCATGCCCATCAGATCGTCGTCATAGCCACCTTTAACATTTGGGAACTGGACAGACAGGTCGGAAACCGCGCGGGCTTCTTCCAGCTTCGTCTCAATTTTCCCGTCGTGATACTTAAGAATAGAGTTGTCTTCCTGTCCCCTTACCTTCCACTTACTGATATCACAGATAACTTCACTGTATGAGGTTAGTTTTTCCATGGCAACCCTGGTGTTCGGATGATACATGTACACCATCTTGTTTAGACCGAAATAACGCACTCCCTCACCCACTCCGTAGATCGAGGGAAAGAGATAACGGTTGAATCCCTGGCCTTCCCAAACATATCCGACGTCAGCCAATCTTGAGGGCTTCGGTTTACTTTGCTCGGGCGGAGCACCAGGCACATTGCTATCAAGGGTAGCTACGATCGGGAGCGCCGCAATTCCTTTAATTACGTTTCTTCGCGAGATGTTGCTCACGCTGATCTCCTGACAAGTGGTCTAACGCCTACTACAAAGCGATGGGTCACACATGTAGTCGATTTACAAGCTGTTTTAGAAAGCTGCACCCTCAGAAGGAGTACTTAATCGCTAACTGAATGATCCGTGGATCACTGGCAGATAAAATTCGACCAAAGGAAGTCGAGGCCAGATTTGAATCGGGGTTTGCCAGATTCACCTGGTTAAAGACATTAAAGACTTCGCCGCGTAACTGAATCTGGTGCCTTTCCTTAAACTTAATATTCCTGAAAAGACCGATGTCAGTGCTCGCAAACCCGGGACCTATCAACGCATTTCTGCCGGTGTTGCCGAATGTGCCGGCAGCATTCGCAACAAAGGCCTGGGTGTTGAAGTATTTAGCAACCACCTCTCCGCGTGGACGATCCGAAGACAAGACGGGATCCGCAACGACATTTGGACGGTCCTTACCAATTCCAGTCAATGAGTTATCTCTTCCGGAAATAACGTTAAATGGCAGACCGCTCGAAATTCGCATCAGCCCGGTCAGCTGCCAACCATTGAGGATCGCACCTACGAATGAACCGCCGTATGACAGCTTTGGAAGTTCCCAGATTCCTGAAGCCGTAAAGACGTGAGCTCGATGAAAATCTGAGAGTGCCCAATCAGCCCGTTGGTTGTCGGGATTTTGATATGTACTGGCGCCAGTAAATGCCGAAGTCTGGTCCAACGATCGCGACCAGGTGTAGTTTGCGTTCAGTAAGTACGAATTGCTGAATCGCTTGGTTATTGATGTTTGCAGGGAGTTGTATGAACTATTGGCTGAGTTACTGAACAATGTTATTGAACTCAGGTTCCCTGGATTGATGCGACGCCTCTGTTCGCGATTGGCCAGGGTCGCTCCGGGGGCATAAGACGCGGGGTTGATCTCTGCAGGATTTTGAAGCTTCCTACCAACATTTCCTACGAAGGCAACTTCGACTGAGTAGTCCTTCGGTAACTGATGCTGAATAGACAAGCTGTACTGCTGAACATAAGGATTTGGAAAGTTTGGGGTAATTGCATACATCGAGACTGGCTTATTGAACCTCGCGGCTCCCGTCTCCGGATTGTATGTTTCGATCGGATTTCCTGGTACCACGCCACCCTGGAAATTCGCCAGCGGATTCGACAGTGACTGTACGGTGGTTATGCTGATGTTCGGAACGAATGGCTGGTCATAACCAAGATACTGTAAATTCCCGTTCTGCTGTTGCTGATAGAAGATACCGTAACCCATCCTGAAGCTCGTTCTACCGTTGCCGAAAACATCCCATGCTAGACCGACTCGTGGTCCAAAATTGTTTCGATCGGGAAAGTAAAATGATCTCGGTAGACCAGTAGCATCTTTCTGGTAGGCCATACCAACCGGAGCTTCCGCAAATACCTGTGAACGGAAGCCAGGAATGTAGGTAGCACCAAATCCCAACTCGTTCGTGGTCGGCGTTTCGTAGTGATAGCGCAGACCCAGATTCAAGGTAACTGTATTGCTAACTCTAATGTCGTCCTGAATAAAAGCGCCCATCAGTTTTGACTTCATATCAAAGCGCTCAATATTGAAAGTGAAGTTACTGGGTTTACCAATTAAGAAGTCAGCTAAGGCGTTTCCAGTGGCTTCTCCATTGAACGTAAAGTTTCCATTGGTGAAGCCCGCCTCGTGAAGACCGTAATGAGTTGGCAAGATCGAGCCGCCAAACTTAAAGCTGTGTCGCCCTTTAATCCAGCTCAGCATTGCGCCGAAGTCCCATTGTTCACTGCAATTCTTAGGACAGTCCCACTGGATAATTGAGCCCGCCGTAAAACGACCGGTAACCGTCAGGGTTGGCGGGAAAGGAAGTACTTTGGGCGTTGGCAGGTTTATGCCTATTTCCTGCGCGCTTTGGAACAGAGAATCATGAGCCTTCCAGTCAATATCATTGGTGCTTCTCGCGAGATGCATTTGCAGAATGACTGTAGGCGTGAACGTGTGGGTGTCTGAGATATTTAGCTGGCCGAAAGTGACTTTGTCCAATTCTGAAGTCCACGGCACATTCCCGTTAAAGAACGCCGTTGGAAAATCACTTTGACCTTTTCGATAGTAGTACCTACCGGAGACGGAATTCTTCGAAGTAATTTGATGGTCAACCTTTATCATGTACTGATCACCATCATCGGCCGCCGGTCGCAACACAACGTAACGACCATCGGCACTGTTTGCCGACACGAGTGAACTTAATACTTTCACTGCGGCTGGATCCCATCGATTCTGTGGAATGATTCCGCCCTGAAATGGCAGACCAGTCAGCGGATCTTTAGGCAGCGCGCCGATGGAATGAGAGAAGTCTCCAGCTCTCTCTGCCGCCGTCGCGGGAAATGCACTGTTGCTCAGTCTCCTGGTACGGATACTACTGCCCTCGTAACCTCCAAAGAAGAAAGTCTTGTTCTTAATAATTGGACCACCAACCGTGAACCCGTACTGATTCTGGGCCAGGAATGGCTTAGTTGGAGCGAAGAAGTTTCTTGCGTTAAGGTGATCGTTTCGGAGGAACTCCCATACCGAACCGTGAAAATCATTTGTTCCCGACTTTGTAACGATGCTCAAGCTTGCAGCCGAAGCCAATCCCTTTGAAGCGTCATAACTATTGGTCTCAACGCTAAATTCCTGGAGCATGTCAGGAGGAGGCAAAGGATTGCCATAGCTATATTGAATGTTGGCCCATTCCGCGCCGTCGAGTTTGAATGAGTTAGCGTCGGTTCTCCCGCCTGCGATATTCACGACGACGCGACGACTTGTGGGCTGCTCTCCCGTATCCGCGACCTGACTAACACCGGGAACGAGGCCGATTAGCGATGCCGGGCTTCTTCCCTTAATAGGCAATTCAACCATTCGCTTGGTGTCCATGAGGGTCGACTGGGTTGCGCTGCGAGTGTCGATCAGGGGAACCTCGTCATCTACCGTGACGGTTTCAGTAACGCCTCCGAGTGACATCGTTACGTCCGCAGTTGCATTTTGTCCTGCCGTTAAGACAATTCCTGTTCTGATGGACCGCTTAAAGCCTGCGGCCTCCACCTCCACTTTGTAACTACCAAGCGGAAGAAGAGTAAACAGGTAAGACCCGTCACTCTGAGTGGACATCGTTCGCGAATAACCGGTGCGCTCATGCACTGCGATGACGGTAGCACTTGGCATTAGCGCACCGGATTCGTCTTTTATGACTCCACCGATGCTCGCAGTTTCCTGGGCAAACACAGTTGGCGGCATGAAACTAAAAGTACAGAATGCCACCACGAGAAACATTAGAATTGTAGAAACGTTAGTTGTTTTCACGGAACATGCCTCCTGGAAATTTCGGTCTTGAATTCCAGTGGAATCGATCTATTTTTCGACAGAGTAGGAAGGAGTCCAGAAAAATCGCTGCGCACTCAACCGCTTGTTGCATTAACCAAACTTCAGTTGAGATTCATTCTACAAATGAGCGATGTGCAGTCAACGAATAAGGAATCTGGAAGGCCGTTTAGTTCGACTAATCGAACACATCAAAAATACCGCGAATATTGGGAAGAATTCGTTAAGTGGTATTCAACTCGGAATGAACCGAAACACTTCGGTCGAGAAAAGTTCCTCTGACTTTATGGTGTTGTAGAATCTTGAATCGAAGAGTATCAATCAAGTGGCGGGCGTATAACCTAGTCTCTGCGAAATTGCGGCGCCAGTTTTTTTGAGCTGGCGGGTCAAGCCACTATAGTTTGTGGAACTGATCTGGGTTGTGGTTCCCGCAATGCTGATCGCGGCAACTACTTTTTCTTCCGCGTTAAAGATCGGAACGGCGATGGCTCTGTAACCGATCTCATTTTCCTCATCGTTTACGGAATATCCTAACTTGCGAACTTTCGCCAACTCTTCCTTAAACCTTCCGGGTGAATTGACTGCGTTCTTATTGTGCTTCGGCAAGTGGTTAATAAACCGGTCGAGTTGATCATCAGGAAGATATGCGATCAATGACTTTCCCACCGCAGTGGTGTTTATGTCCATATGCTTCCCGACCCACGTTGGTGTGCTACTAAGCGCTCCGGGCGGTACGATTTTCTCCACAAAGACAACTTCATCTTGCTCGAGAATTGCCATATTCACAGTAAGGTTGGTTCGCTTAATCAGTTCTCTGAAATACGGAGCGGCCAGTTGACGGATCTCCAGCCGCGTTAGTGCTGCATGGGCAACTTCCAACAGTTTTGGCCCACACATGTAGCGGCCAACTTTCTCGCCACGCTTGAGATAATCGTGCCGCTCGAGTGTTACTAATAAGCCAAGCGCTGAACTCTTTGGCAGGGAAAGTTCACGCGACAACTCAGACAAGGTTAGTCCTCGTCGGGACGCTGCTAATCGTTCAATTATTTTTAGGGCTCGTTCGACGGCGGGAACCGATTTCACTTTAAGCTCACTCATACAGTTCGTGCTTTACTCTTAGGCAGCTCATTTCTAGAGTTGTTTGAACACTATTGGGGTGAGCGTCGATAGGTTAGAAGAAAGTACGGTAAAGATCAATTACGTTGTAGTTATCATCAACGACGGGAATTACGCGCCACTTATCGAAAACAGTACAGGGATGAGAAATACCGCAACAAACCTTGCTACCGATTTTCAATCCAACGTCATCGGCGAACGTCATGTACGCGTGCTGGTCGTTTAGTTTTGCTATCTGTGCCCCCGTCAAGATCCGGCGATCCTCTAAGCTTTCTTCAAGATTGAAGAGTGGAACCGGAAAACCAAGGTCATTAGGGCAGTCACGCTTACCAAAGGTCAATAACGCCAATTGAGGCTCCGGTAATGATTGAACATATGACCAGAGTTCAAGAGCGGGCAGGAAATCGGGGATCTCAGACTCGCTTCGTTGCTTACTCGCGGTCAGTTTCTCTGCGTAGAACCCATGATCACTTGTTACGTAGCAGCCACTGCGTAACACGAGACGAAAGTCTACGGCTGAAGATTTTGCCAGGTGCACTGCCCGATCTAGAAACGAACTGCCACCAAAGCTAAGAATAGGCGAAGCATCCAGCGGCGAGTTCGATTTAATCTTCTCTGCGACCATCAGAAAATCAGAGAAGAATTCATCAACCTGTTTCACTTCATCCGCCGGGTCAGATGACGTTGCCAGCCCTTCATAAGCCTCAACACCACACAACTTTAGAAACCGACCCTGTTTGACCGTCTCGACGGCTACTTCGAGCGCTTGTCGCTCCGAGCGGACGCCAGACCTCCAATGATCACGCCCCCACTCTATCAAGACATTAAGTGCCGCCCTGGCCCCATATTTTTCCATCGTCTCGGCAAGATGTCTTACACCAGCAACACTATCGATGAGGCAATAGCACTCAATTTCGTCGTTGTCATTGAGCAGCCTGACAAGCGAGCTGATGTTTGAGTCACCAACAACCTGGTTCGCGATTAGGATGCGGTTGATGCCGTAACTGGCACACACCATTGCCTGGGACACTGTTGCGACTGTGATGGCCCATGCTCCGGCGTCCAATTGCCGTGCAAATATTTGTGGACACATCGTTGTCTTACCATGAGGTGCCAGCAACATGTTGTTCTTCACACAAAAATCCGCCATCGATTGCAGATTCCGATCGATCGCAGAATTTTTTAGGACCAGGAGAGGAAACGGCAGGTCACCATTCAGCACGTTCCAGTCAAGCTCCTCGATTTCTCGAGGCATAACTCGAGCGCCGTAAGGAATCCCCTTTAGATTGTGCGAGAGAATTTCATTTGCCAGCTGCTCGATCTCGCGACGCCTGGTCCTGATTGCGGAATGCGATTGTTGAGCAGGTTCCATTTTGATCAGGTAAAGGCGAATCCATTCACCGGACATAAGTGTTCGGCTTGAATGCTCTTGACGTCCATTTCAAATTCAATGTCCAGCACGGGCGGACGAGCGAAATGCCATCGTAGTCCGTGAAAGCCGGCTTGTGGAAGAGCTGCGAGGATCGCGGGTTCTAAGTGTGGAAAGATATTGTGAACTGTATAGACATTAACTTCTGTGACGGCCGACTCTTTCATCCCCATTTGAGCTAAACGACTCTGCATTATCTCAAGAACGCAATTGGCCTTCTCCCTGATTGCGTCTTCCGATGTGTCTTTCGCACGAGCAATATTCTGTGAGCTCAGATCAGAATTAACTAACTCGCCAGCACCAGAGACGACAAAAGTTCTTTCACCATTCGATTTGGCCGATTTAGCAGAATAGCCAAAAGCGTAAAGCGAGGGTTCGGATGGCGAATTCAAGGCCGGGGCTACATTTGTTCGAGCAATCGGATTCATATCATCAACCATTAAACCCCAACTCTCCAACAAGGCGCGGTAACCGTCGTTAAAGCTAGCAAAAGCATCGAATGTCGCTGGATGAGGCGAACGAAGTTCCACGTTGCAAAGTGCGGTGCGCGGCCTGCCCTGTTTTTCCAGGTACTGAGCGATGAGGTCAAACCCCTTGCGATAGGGAATGGCCTCTTTTAATACCACACGAACTATTTCATAGCCCGGCTGGGCCACAACACCAGCGGAGTATGGATTGTCAGCCGCCAGAAAAGCATAATTACCGGCAGGGTTCTCTATGAGCATGAAACCTCCACAATGGAAATTAGTACGATCGAATAAACTAATGAGCTCTAAATTGCATACAAGCGGAATCGCATCGCGGTGGGACCACTATTGTCCCGCCAACGCAGTAGCTATCCACCCCAACATCTTTGGTGGCGTCTCCGAGTAGTTGTAAAAAATTGGACCAGTGGAACCGCCGCGTTTTGCCGCCAGCACCATCTCGCAAAGTTCGTGTTCACTAGCCGGTAGATTCATACCGAGTCGCAGGTAACAATGGTACTCACCAGGCCAATGATTCGGTTTGCCCGAGTTCACAATTTCCTCAATCTCGGATGGAGGTTTGCCGTAGGCCCACGCCGCAAACCCGTCACAAACTTCCGTTAACTCCGGGGTATATTTCTCCTGGAGATACAACTTGCATCGAGTGCCCTTAAGTGACTCCAACTTAATCTCTCGGATTAGTGAGTGGGCCAAGCCTCTGAGAAACTTGTTATAGGCTTTCAATTCCGGTGACCTTTTTTCTAATTCCTCCAGGCTTTCCGGATGATTGGCAGGTCGATCTGGTGCTTCGGAGAATGCAGCATCCAATGTAGTGCGCACGATTTCACGGACCTTACCAACTTCAATATCGGCAGCCTCGGCTTTAGCAACGGTCTGAGGATTGAAGCAAAGCGAAAGTAGTTGTTGTTCCAGGCTCGAGAGCGCTGTCAGGTCGCGCTCATGATGGTGGTTGTGCCGGAAGCTCAACCAACCAAAAGCTTCCAACTGCAAACCATATAAGTCGTAATTTGTTGCCAGGTCTTTACAAAGAGCTTTCAGATATTCCCGAGTGTCGTCGTGCCCAATGGAAAGAGCGTGGGGAATTGAATCCCCATAGACATTCTGTTGAGTACATTCAGGAAACAGTTGACCAAGGAAAGTGTTGTGAACACCAACTGTCCATGAGACCAACCTAAGGTCTCTACTGCGAGCGCTCTGTGCTGCAACAGATAACCAATCAGTCTTCTGAGCGAGCGCAGCTATCCTGGGCTTCAAAAATGTTTGAGCGTAGAGTTCGTCTCGAGGGTGAAAGTAAACAACGCTTCCTTCAGTCATAAATAGACGATGCCGTCTATTGTGAGGATGTACAAACCAGCCCGAGTGGTAACTGCCCGCCAGGCACATTACGTCAAGCCCAACTTCACACATCCAATCACACAACCTGTCGGCTCCCGGCTCACTTAGATCCCAGGCATGGGCAAACAGTCCCCGGCTGGTAAACTTGCGCGCCAGATCAGGTTCAGCTCCGATTGTTCGATGGACCATGACTGTTACCGCCGTGTCTTTTTCACGATTTCGATGCCGCGTTCGACCGCTGACGGCAAGCCGGCGTCTGTCCCGACAATCAAAAATTTAAACCCCTGGTTCACGCGTTCTTCCACCCGATCCTCGGTGCTTACAATGCCGCAAACCACCTTATTTTCCTGACAGACGTTCAGGATCTGCGGAATGATTTCCTGCACTTTTGGCCCGTGTTTGAATCCATCGAGCGAAAAGGATAAGTCTGAAGCGCCAATCAGAATTCCACTGACGCCAGGAGTCGTGGCGATCTCACGACAATTCTTAAAACCTTCCTGTGTTTCGATCATGCAAAACAGCAGCAGTTCGCCGTCTGGATCGAGCTTCCATAGATCAGCTCTCCGTCCGTAATCCGGCTCGGAAATTCCCCAGTAACGGGCGGCCCAAGGGAATCCAACTCCTCGCTGCCCCTGCGGTTCATGATTGGGATCGGTTTCTGAATGAGCGAATCGAATCGCGCGAACTGCGGCAAGAGCATCAGCGGCAGAATCAACATGCGGGATGACGACGCCGAACACGCCTAGATCGAGAACTTGTTTGATCATGTATTGGACACGTTCGCGACCGTTAGCAGGTAATCGGACGAGTGGCACCACATCGGGCTGGAGACTCTTTTTCTCCATCATTCGTCGCTTATCGGTCATTGCCAGCAGATAACTTTCCAATCCCCTGGGATCGTATGGTGTGTGCTCCAAATCGACGATGACAAAGTCGAGCGCCGACGAAGCTATTGCAGCAGCGGGACGCGTTCCGACATTAAACGCAAAGATGCCCACCGCGGCCTGATCATTCTCAAAAAGATCGATCAACCGATTGAGTCGAGCACTTTTTATCTTGTCGTCCTTTGTCACAACTAAAACTAATTAGCTAAGGCTGGGCTCAAATGATGACATCTTGCCATGTACGTGTATCTACCATCGGGCTAACTCCGAGATCGACGGTTCTTAATTGTGTTAGCAACTCTGCTGAGAGTACTCCTCTTTCAGCATCTGCCAGGTTTGATTCTAGTTCCGAAACGTTCTTTACTCCGATTAAGACCGAACTGACCCCACTGAACGATAGACTGAATCGAAGTGCCAGCTCCGAAAGCCCCCTCACTTCATCACCAGCGATTTCCAAAGCTTTAAAGGCTGCCGCCTTTAAGGGAAGCAACCGCTCCGGCAAGCGATTCACTTGAGGGGTCAGGACTCCCCGCAGATATATTGAACGGGCAAAAACCCCGATCCCGTTTGTTAGAGCGGCTTGAAAAAACCCCGCTGCCATCTTCTGGTCCAACAAATTAAAAGGCACTTGCATTACGCGAAAGTCGGGATAGCTCAAGACCTCGGCAGGTAAATCGTCGGCATAACAACTGGCGCCGATAAATCTGACTTTTCCTTGTTGTTTCGCGTCTTGCAGCGCAGTTCGTACTTCTTCACTCTTCAGCGCGTTTACTGAAGTGTTATGGATCAAGAGAATGTCTAAAGTCTCAATACCTAACGACTGGAGGCTGCTTTCAATTGAGCTCGATATCTCTTTGCTGTTAGTTGTTCCGTTGTCGGAAATGTTGGGAAGCAGAACCTTGCTTACTATTGTAGGTGTGACGGATGTTTGCTTCAGCGCCTCGCCGATGACAATTTCACTATTTCCGTAAGATGGTGCGGTGTCCAGGCAATTAATTCCCGCATCAAGCGCTTTATGAATAAGACGAATTCCTTCTTTGAGGTCGGGGCGCGCTCCATTAGTAGCTCCCCTGAATCCGTAATCCATCCCCAGTTCCGCGGTTCCCAACGATATTGACGAAATACGGAGTCCCGTGTCTCCCAACATTCTGTACTGCATTCACGCCCTCTACCTTCGACATAATCTTAGGACAGGAGAAGTGCTGTTATTGTTTGGTCCAACTATAGTCAAAGGGTCGCTCTTAGTGAAGAGGGACGCTCCGGCAGATTCTCAATTAGCATCAGAGAAAACATCAACTAGAACCTGCCATCAGGGCAACTTTTGTTCGGCTAATCGAACAGTTTGACTGTGACCTCCGAAACTGAGAGGAAAATCGAATAACATCGTGTGCTTTGATCTCTTTTTTACGCGCTCGCACATAGATGACGAGGAAAACACTTCTCACAAAAGGCACAGTCGTAGACGGCACCGGCGCGCCTCCATATCAAGCTGACGTTCTAATCGTCGGTGAACTGATCGTCGAGATTGGGAGATGCGAAAAGCCACGCGAGTGTGACGTGATTGACTGCACCGATCTAATTATTGCACCTGGATTCATCGATTCTCACAATCATCTTGACCTCCAGGTTCACGAAGATCGACCCGAACGAATTCACCAGGGCATAACCGGTGAAGTAGTTGGAAACTGCGGCTTCTCACCTTATCCGGCAACTCAATACGCCGCTGACCTCCGTGCGTTCGCAAGTGGACTATTTTGCAGTCAGGGAGAATGGGGCTGGAGTTCTGCGGGCGAATACATCAGTTCCATTTCGAATAGTAAAACGGAGGCCAGTGTTGCTTCTCTTGTCGGCCACGGGAGTTTGCGAATAGCCACGGCCGGGAACCGGTTAGGACCATTAACGAATCAGCAAGTCGCATCGATGTGCGATCTACTTGATGATTTTCTAAAAGCCGGAGCAGTTGGGCTTTCCACTGGACTCATGTATGTGCCAGGTTCAAGCGCGCCTTTCGACGAGTTAGAGCAGTTGTGTCGAGTTGTAGCCAAAAACGGAAAGACATATGCGACCCACATCCGCAGTTACTCCGATAAGTTGGTTGAGGCCATCGATGAGCAGCTCGAGTTAGCGCGACGCACGGGCTGTCGCCTGCAAATCTCGCACTTCCAGGCGGCCGGGGCTGCGAACTGGCATTTGCAACAGATCGCGCTCGAGAAACTTGAACGAGCACACGACGAAGGCCTTGACGTTGCTTTCGATTGTTACCCATACATCGCCGGTAGCACAGTCATGACCATGCTGATGCCTGCCTGGTCTCTCGATGGAGGGGTTGAGTCGATGGTGGCGCGATTACTAGACCCGGCACAACGGCGGCGCATCTCATCTGAAATCGTCGCTACGCTGCCGTGGCGCTGGCACGACATCTACATTGCCGGAGTTGAATCAGAAAAAAATAAGAAGGCCATTCAACGAAATCTACTGGAATTGTCAGACTCAGCGGAGGTTGATCCAGTCAACGTCATGCTCGACTTATTGATCGAAGAGAAAGGAATGGTGAATGTACTTCTCTTCAACCAAAGCGAATCAAACTTGAAGCAGACCTTGTGTCACCCCTTATCAATCATTGTAAGTGACGGATTCTATGTTAAGGGACTTCCGCATCCACGACTGTTCGGGACTTTTCCAAAGTTTATCGGTACTTACTGTCGCGACCATCAGTGGATCACCCTTGCAGAGGCAGTTAGCAAGATCACTGATATGCCTGCGCAGCGTTTTGGCCTCAAAAAAACCGGGCGATTGCAGGCCGGGTTTATTGCCAATGTAACCGTGTTCGATTTGAATGAAATTGATAGCCCGGCGACGTACGAACAACCAACGCTCCCTCCCAGAGGGGTGAAGTACGTTTTGCGAAAAGGCACTAACTGTCTGTCACAAACGAATCAGCTTGAGCGTTAGAGTTAAAATGGGGCTCTGATTGGGCGGCCGGGGTGAACGCCGGACTGAATAGTTCCATCCTTAACAACCATCTCACCATTGACGATTACAAATTTAACACCTTCTGAGTACTGTGCCGGTTCCTGATAAGTTGACCGATCGTTGATGGTTTTCGGATCAAAGATCGTAAGGTCCGCGTCAGCTCCAACCTTAATTCGACCTTTGTTTTTCATCGATGGTACACGCTTCTCCAGGCGTTGCGCGGGCATCAGAGTCATCTTGGTGATCGCATCCATTAATGACAGAGCCCCCTGCTCTCGTACGTAACTACCTAGAACTCTTGAATACGTGCCCGCAGTTCGAGGATGGCCCTTCCCGTTCTCCAAAATGCCATCACTTGCAATCATCGTTAAAGGACTCTTAACAGCACCGGATACCATTTCCTCCGTCATAGAAAAAATTGCGACCATGCCGCCGGTTTTTCGATAACGCTGAAAACTTTCCTCAGTAAGGCGTTCTCCGGTTGCTGCCCACTGAAGATCTTTGTAGTCAATACCAAAGACCTCGCGCCATCCTTCATTGAAGAT
>Ga0070659_100000880_pt1 | contig 21954 bp, 20 predicted proteins | sample KBSC23metaG_FD_64666 | JGI IMG/M metagenome (GOLD analysis project Ga0070659, IMG submission 64666) | Corn rhizosphere microbial communities from Kellogg Biological Station, Michigan, USA - KBS C2-3 metaG | ecosystem: Host-associated > Plants > Roots > Rhizosphere > Soil ... | reverse complement strand
GCGGCCATCCGCCGACCAGCGCGCCGAGCTGCCCTTCTCAACCACCTTCACCGGCTGGCCGCCCTTGGCCAGGTCCAGCACATAGATCGCGCTGACACCCTTGTTCGCCGCGTAGTCGGTGCTGCGCACGCCGAACGCCGCGTAGTGCCCATCCGGCGACAGCTGCGGATCGCTGACCCGATCCATCATCACCAGGTCGCGCACGTTGAACGCATGCGCGCCCTCGGCCTTGATGAAGGTGGTATCCACGGCGGACTGCGCCATCGCAGGCGCCGCCACCAATGCGAGCAGCAGCGCGGCTATCAGAGGTTTCATGGGGTGGTCCTTGGGTGGTGAAAGTAGTGACGGTAAGCGGCCTGCCCATCACAGGCAAGTCATGGCCACCGGACCCCATCACCGTCAAGAAGCAATACGCTACCATGCCTGCGCGATGCCCCACGTGGACGCCCTGAGTTACCGGCAACGAGTAATTGGATATGCAAACTGGCCCTGTCGTGTCGCTAGTCGTCCCCTTCTACAACGAAGGGGCAGGTGTCGAAGTATTTTTCAAGACTATCAATGCCACGCTTGCAAACATCAACGCAGTTTCGTTCGAAATTGTCTGTGTCGACGATGGCAGCAAGGATGATACGCTTGCACGGCTGCTTGCCGCGTCGGAGTCCGATCCCCGAATCAGGGTCATCGAGCTGTCGCGAAACTTCGGCAAGGAAGCAGCCTTGACCGCGGGCCTGGATGTGGCTGTCGGCGACGCAGTGATCCCGATGGATGCGGACCTTCAGGATCCGCCTGAACTGATCATCAAGATGATCGAAAAGTGGCGCCTTGGTGCCGACGTGGTCCTGGCACGGCGTACTGACCGCCACAGCGACTCAATGGCGAAACGTAGCACCGCAAACCTGTTTTACAAGATCCACAACCGCGTCTCCCACGTAGAGATACCTGCCAACGTGGGCGACTTTCGGCTGATGAACCGCGCCTCCGTTGATGCGCTGAAGCGCCTGCCGGAGCGGCAGCGGTTCATGAAGGGCATGTTTGCATGGATAGGGTTTCGTACTGAGGTGGTTGACTACGTGCGTCCGGCAAGGGCAACGGGCTCAAGCAAGTTCACCAGCTGGAAATTGTGGAACTTCGCTCTCGAGGGGTTCACCAGCTTCAGCAGTGCACCATTGCGCATCTGGACCTACATCGGCTCATTCAGCACGTTGCTGACATTCATCTACCTTGTCTTCATCGTCATCCGTACACTCGTTTACGGAGTGGATGTACCGGGCTACGCATCACTGCTGGTATCCATCTTGTTCTTCGGAAGCCTGCAACTCATCAGCGTCGGAATTCTTGGCGAGTACATTGGCCGGATATATACAGAGTCAAAGCAACGCCCCGTTTATGTCGTGCGCCAGGTCTACGGCGACAGTCGTGAATCCTGAAGCCTATTTGGAGATGGCAGCTACGGAATCCAGGCACTGGTGGTTCCGTGCACGTCGAAAAATCCTCGAGCGCATCATCGAGTCAATGCGGTTGCCAGGCTCGGCGCGCATTCTCGAGGTGGGCTCCGGAACCGGCGGCAATCTTATGATGCTGTCTCGGCACGGGAGCGTGCTTGGTCTTGAAATGGACGAAAACGCCAGAAGGCTTGCGTCCGAAAAAACTCGTGGTCAATTCACCATACGCGCCGGCAACTGCCCGGATAACATACCTTTTCGGGGCGAGCAGTTTGATCTCATCTGCATGTTCGATGTGCTCGAACACATCAATGAGGATGTGGAAACACTCGCCGCACTCCGTAGGCACCTGGCACCCGGTGGTCGCATGCTGATCAGCGTACCTGCCTACCCGTGGCTCTGGAGCACGCACGATACCTTCCTGCATCACAAGCGACGCTATACCGCCCGAACTTTGCGCCAAGTCTTCGACAAGAGCGGCTTGGGTATCGACAGGATCACCTACTTCAACACCCTGCTGCTACCGCTGGTGGCGCTGGCACGGCTGAAAGATCGGATTGTCTCCCGCGAGAAGTCGTCCGGTACCGGAATCCCCTCGCCATTCGTCAACTCGCTCCTATACGCCATCTTTTCCAGCGAACGGCACATGCTGACACTCTTCAACCTCCCCGCTGGCGTTTCGCTACTGGGTATCGTTCGTGCGAAATGAAATGCCGCGGCAGCCACCCTGGCTCAGGCGACTCATGCGATTCGGCATCACCGGGCTGGTGACAACCGGTATTCACGTGGCTGTCGCCATGACGTTGATCGACCGACTGGGTGCGCTCCCTCATGTAGCCAATCCAATCGCATTTCTGGTCGCAACCAGCTTCTCCTACGCCACCAACACGCTATGGAGTTTTTCCCATCGAATGAGTCATCGAACTCTACTGCGCTATGCGTGCGTCTCTCTTTTCGGCTGCCTCACCACCGCGGCAATAGCCGCTGCCGCCGAGGCCATGCGCCTGGACTACCGCATCGGGATTTTGCTGGTGATCGCACTGGTCACACCAGCCACCTTTGCGCTGCATAGCCTCTGGACCTATCGCGCGGCACACTGACTCCGGCGCAATCGCGCCAAACGCTCCACATCGACACGCGCCGCCGCCATCCCGTGAAGACTGCCCCACTCAGGCGACATCACCATGCACCAGCTTGCCAAGGTCATACATACTTGGTTCTTGGACAACCGAAGACAGCAACGCATGACCACTTCCCTCCCTGCTCCCGAAAAGCATTGGCGTTGGCTGCTGGCACTATCGGCCATCACCCTGCTGGCACTGGCGCTACGCTGGTACTACGTAAGCACCGCAGTTGTGTTGAATCCGGTGCGCGGGGACGCTACACAGTACTACGCGTACGCGTGGAACCTAGCAAATCACGGCACATTTGCCAAAGATGCGCCCGGTGCTAAATCGCTCAACCCCGACAACTTTCGTGACCCGGGCTACCCAGTCTTTTTGGCACTCTGGATGAAGATGCTGGGTGCGGGCGACGTTTGGTATGCCGCCGTTTTATTGTGTCAGGCATTGCTTGGGACGCTGACTGTCGCCCTTGCCACCCAGCTTGGCAGATATTGGTTGCCACCGCACTGGGCGATCGCCAGCGGCTTGTTGATGGCCGTGTGGCCACACAGCATCACGATCAACGGCTACCTGCTTACCGAAACACTGTTCGGGTTCCTATGTGCACTCGGTTTGCTGCTGTTCGCACGGGCATGCTCACGTGGAAGCGCATGGGGTGCGGGAGCGGCGGGCCTGACCCTAGGCGCGGCAGCACTGACCAACGCCGTACTACTTCCGTTTGGCATATTGTTGGCGGGCTTCCTCGCATGGCGCAAACTCACGTCCCGGAAAGTTTGTGTAGCACTGGCGGCAGGAGCACTGCTGCTGCCAGGAGCCTGGGCCATCCGCAACACACAGATCCCCGCTCCCACCGCCGACAACTCGTCGAAGGATCGCGCGCTGCAGAACTTCGCACAGGGTGCATGGCCGAGCTTCCACGACGCGTATCGTGATTCGATATTCGGCGATGCCGCCGCGCAAGCGAGCGCACGCGCGACGCTGCAAGCCGTCGACGAGGAATACGCCGCACTACGAAACTCACCCATGGATGGCGCAAAGATGGTCGTGCAGCGTTTCGTCCAGCACCCTTGGCGTTATGCCACTTGGTATCTGCTTGAAAAGCCACACGAGCTATGGGGCTGGGATGTCGTCATCGGGCAAGGCGATATTTACGTCTACCCGACCCGCAATGCACCATTCCAAACCAGCCCGCCATGGATTGCACTGGCCGCCATCTGCCACGCACTCAACCTGCTGCTGATGCTGCTGACATTGGCGAGCTTTCCTTTTGCATGGCTACGCCGATGCACCGCACACGGACAGGCCATACCAACCGGCCATGCCGCACTCATATCGGTGCTCTGCCTGCTGACGTTCGCAACGCTGGTGTACACCATACTGCAGGCCGAGCCGCGCTACTCCATACCGTTCCGATCCTTCGAGATGCTGCTGGTCGCCAGTACGCTCTGCGGGATCAGCACTTGGCTACAACGCAAGCGCGCTGGCAAACAGCCGGCGACCGCAATTACAACGTAGGGGGCATTGGCGCGAGGGCTGGTGCCGCAGTATGCCGCAAGCGTGATCAGGCGCACGTTAGCAGGTTACGGTTGGTACAAAACGTGCCTGTCCTCAGTGCACTTACAGGGGAGTCCACCATGTTGCGCCAGCGCATTTCCGCCGGTTTCACCTTGATCGAGCTGATGATCGTCGTGGCGATCATCGCAATCCTCGCCGCCATTGCCATTCCGGCATACCAGGACTACCTAGTTCGCGCGCAAGTCACTGAGGGCATGAGCCTCTCAAGCGGCGCGAAAGCGGCAGTATGGGATTTTGTCTCGAACACCGGCCGCTATCCACCCAACAATCAGTCTGCGGGCCTCGCCGGTAACACATCCATCAGTGGCAGCTATGCCTCCGAAGTCGATGTGACTGACGGCATGATCCATGTGTATTTCCAGGGGCCGAAAGCTAGTAGCAAGATCAAAAGCGCCAGCACGTACCTCGCGCTCTCACCTATCATCCAGACAGGCAGCATTGTCTGGACATGCACCCCCAGCACGCTCGAAGGCAAATACCTGCCCACGTCCTGCCGCAAGTGACGGAACAGCTGCTCGCATAGTGGCGCCAACCGCACATGTTGACAAATAACGTCACAATTTGCCCGAGCTGGACAGGTGCCCATGTGGCCACGCCCGTCACAGTTTCCATTCCCGCCAGGCCATCATCACATTGCTTGCAGGCTTCCGTGACGGCGGGCACAATCCACGGGCCTACAGTTGTGAGGGAATACACTTGCGGCAGGTGTGGCATGCAAGCTGCTTGACTTGCCGCGAGCTTCCTGGTCGTTCCGACCATGCAGATGGGGTCCGATCCCGCCTAGGGGGATACGGGACTGGGGCTCAGGGGGCATCACACGGTTAGCTAACCAAAGACAGAGGAACCACCATGAAGAGCATGCAGAAAGGCTTTACCCTGATCGAACTGATGATCGTTGTTGCGATCATCGCGATCCTCGCCGCCATCGCCATCCCGGCCTATCAGGACTACTTGGTTCGTACACAGGTATCCGAAGGCGCCGTACTGACTGACGGTGCCAAGACCGCCATTTCCGAGTACTACTCGAACCTCGGAGTATTCCCGGCTGCCGCCGTATCCGCCGGTCTTCCCGCTACTGCGGCGTCGATCAGCGGCAAGTACGTTGATCAGGTCGATCTGCCGGCCCGTGGCGTGATTCGTGCCCGCTTCGGTGGCCAGTCCAGCCAGAAGATTGCCGCCGCGTACTTCTCACTGTCCGCGATCGACAAGGGTGGCAGCATCGCTTGGAGCTGCACCAACGCCACCTACACGACGGTTGACAAGAAGTACCTGCCGACCTCGTGCCGTCAGTAATTCGAAGACTGCGATACTGCTGGTGAACAAGGAAGGGCCGCCAAGCGCGGCCCTTCCTTTTATTTGCGGGGCCATCACGCATGCGAATCCGAATTGCCGCCGCGGGGCCCATCATGGCTTTGGTGTCGATAGGATTGCTGGCACTAGCCGCTTACCGGCCCGGCCTGTCCGGTGATTTCCTGTTTGACGATTACGGCAACCTCCCCATCCTTGGAAAGTTTGGTGCTGTCACCCATTGGTCGACCTTCTGGTGCTACATCACCGCCGGCATCGCCGACCCCACGGGCCGCCCACTGACGCTGCTGACCTTCCTGCTCGACGCCCACAACTGGCCAGCGGATCCGTTCCCGTTCAAGCGCACCAACCTGATCTTGCATCTGCTCAACGGGGTTCTGCTCTATGCCCTGCTGGCCCGGTTGGCTGACTTGCTGGGTTACAGCGACCGGCGAAGCCGGACTGCCGCCCTATTGGGAGCTACTCTCTGGCTGCTGCATCCTCTGCTGGTTTCCACCACGCTGTACATCGTGCAACGCGAGGCCATGCTGCCGGCCACATGCGTCATGGCTGGCCTGCTGATCTGGTTGCACGGCCGCCATCAGTTGACCCAAGGCAGAACCGCGGTTGGACTCACCTGGAGCGCGCTAGGCTTGGGAGGCTTCACGGTGCTGGGAGTGCTGGCCAAGGCCAACGGCGTCTTGCTGCCGATACTTGCCTTGCTGATCGAGATGGTTGTGCTTGCCCCTCGGCACGTCATGCACCACGGCGGCGCGCGGCAAGTGTATCGGTTGGTATTGTTCGCTTTCGTCATCGCTCCCTCGGCTGCCGTCCTCGGTTACCTGTTCTGGACCGGCCTCTATGGCACGCTTGCTGGCGGCCCGGTCGGATTCCGACCCTGGAGCGTCGGCCAGCGCCTGCTCACCGAGCCGCGCGTGCTGCTGGATTATTTGCAGCTGTTGTGGCTGCCACGCCCGTTCTCCAGCGGTCTGTTCAATGACCAGTACGTCGCCTCGACCTCGTGGCTGAAGCCCATCACCACCCTGCCTGCCATGCTGGCCGTGCTTGGCTTGATCGGGATTGCCTGGCGTCAGCGCCGGGGGCACCCCGCACTCGCCTTAGCCGTACTGTTCTACTTCGCCGGCCAGTTGCTGGAATCCTCCTCCATAGCGCTGGAGCTTTACTTCGAACATCGCAACTATCTGCCCGCCTTGCTGATGTTCTGGCCGCTCGGTCTGTGGCTGGCCGATACGCGCAGCCTGCGCCTGTTCAAGTACGCCCTGATGCTGGCGTTGCCGCTGGGCTTGGCCTGGATGACCCATGCCCGCGCCGAACTGTGGGGCAACGTGCATAATCAGGCTTTGCTGTGGGCCAAGATCAACCCTGATTCGGCACGCGCCCAAACCAACGCCGCGCAGATCGAGATGCAGGCCGGGCAACCGCAAGCGGCCATACGGCGCCTGGAAAAGCTGCTCACAAACCAGCCAGGCCAGGTGCAACTCGCCTTCAACCTGATCGGAGCGCGCTGCATGACCGGCGGCATCACAGCTACCGACCTCGCTGCCGCGCAGGTAGCAATGCAAGGCACACCGAATACCGGCACCCTATTCACCAACTGGTTCGAGCGTACGCTGCCGACGGCGATGTCGGGCGCATGCCCAGGGTTGACCGCACAAGGCCTGCAAAGGCTGATCGACACTGGACTGGAGAATCCGAAACTGTCCGCGGCCGGGCCGCAACAGGATCTGACCTATCTGCGCGGCAAGATAGCGCTCGCACAAGGCCAGCCAGACGCGGCCCTGGCCGATTTTATCCGTGCGCTCGACCTGCAGGTGCGACCCGGCATGGCTCTCGAAGCCGCCGCGACCTTGGGGCGTGCCGGTTATCCGTCACATGGCCTGCGCCTGCTTGACCATTACGAGGCCGTCAGCGATAAGGCCATGAAACCCGGCTTCGGCATGCCATGGCTGCATGAATGGGTGCTCAGACGTCAACACTACTGGCCGCATGAGCTGGATCACTTGCGGCATCAGCTCACCCTCGACGCCGAGGCGGGCTCCGGGAATACTTTCAGTCATACCTTCCAACCAGGTGACCCAGCTTGACGGACCTTCTTCGCCGCTCACCGTGGCGTCACTTTGCACTGCTTGCCGCCTTCGCCATCACCTTGGTCGTATACTGGCCGGGGCTCTCCGGCGGCTTCCTGTTTGACGACTACCCCAACATCGTCGACAACAAGGGCGTGCAGCCGCCGAATGCCAGCCTTCCGTCACTGGTCGGCGCCGCACTCTCCTCGCCGGCGAGCGACTTCAAGCGTCCGTTGGCCTCGTTGAGCTTCGCCATCAACTACCTGGCAACCGGGCTTGATCCCTACTGGATGAAGCTAACCAACCTGCTGATCCATCTGCTGAACGGATGGCTGGTCTATCTGCTGTCGCTGGCACTGCTGCGATCCGATCCTGCTCGCCAGCATCCGCATGCCCCCCTTGTTGCCGCGCTGATCGCTGCTGGGTGGATGCTGCTGCCAATCAACCTCACCGCCGTGCTGTACGTGGTGCAGCGCATGGAGAGCATGGCCAACCTGTTCGTGTTGCTGGGGCTGCTCGGCTACGTGGCAGGTCGCCGTCGCATGCTGGATGTCCAATCGGGCTGCGCTAGCGAAACGGTGTGGCGTGGTTTCACGCTGTGTGCAGCCAGTATCACGATACCGATAGCCCTCGGCCTCCTGGCCAAGGAAACCGCAGTGATGCTTCCCTTGTATGCGCTGCTGGTCGAGTGGACGCTGTTCCGTTTTAGCAAACCGGCACAAGCCCCCCTTGATGCGGCATCTCTGCGGCACCTCGACGTACGCGTAGTCGGCCTGTTTCTGCTGGTACTCGCTCTGCCGATGGTTCTAGGGTTAGCGTGGCTGTTGCCCGGCGTGCTGAGGCCAGAAACCTGGGCCGCACGCGACTTCACCCTGGGTACCCGCCTGCTCAGCGAAGCGCGCATCGTCACCGACTACATCGCGTGGACGCTATTACCCACGCCAAGTGCGCTGTCGTTCTATCACGACGACTTTCAGGTCTCGACCGGGTTGCTGGCCCCTTGGAGTACCTTGGTCAGCATCGTCTTTCTTGCCGTCCTTGTCGCACTGATGGCGTGGCTGCGGCCACGCAATCCATTGGCGGCACTCGGCATCGCCCTGTTCCTCGGCTGCCAGTTGCTTACCGGCACCATCCTGCCGCTGGAGCTGATTTACGAGCACCGCAACTACTTTGCCAGCTTCGGCCTGCTGCTGGCGATCGTGCCGCTACTCGTCATGCCGCCATCATCTCCATTCGCGTTGCCGCGATACGTGCTATTGGCAGGGTTGCTGCTCTGCTGGACCCTCCTGACGGCCTTCACCGCCCACGCCTGGGGCAATCCCCTGCACCTAGCGGAAGACCTTGCCGCGCGTGCCCCGCAGTCACCACGCGCGCAATACGAACTGGGCCGCACCTACATCATCTACTCGCACTACGATCCGGCGTCGCCATTCACCCGGCTTGCCTACGTACCGCTGGAGAAGGCCGCCGGGTTGCCAAGCTCCTCTATTCTTCCGGAACAGGCGCTGATTTTCATGAATGCGCGCATGGGGATGCAGATCAAGGACGCCTGGTGGAACAGCATGGTCGCCAAGCTCAAGGCGCACAAACCCGGCGTGCAGGACGAAAGCTCGCTTGGCGCGCTGACGCAGTGCATGAACGAACACCGCTGCAATCTTCCCGATGCGCGCATGACTGCCGCCTTCCTTGCCGCCCTGTCACACGACAACCCGAGCGCTCGTTTGCTGGCCACCTACGGCGATTACGCATGGAATGTGCTTGGTGATCGCGAACTGGGCCTGCACATGACCGAGAAGGCCATCGAAACTTCCCCGAGCGAACCCGCCTATCGCATCACGCAGACCCGCATGCTGATCGCACTGGACCATCCGGACAAAGCCCAAGAGGCATACCGGCAACTGGAGAAATTGAACATCGGCGGGCGCCTGGATACCAGCATCCGCGACTTGCGAAGCCGGATCGGCGAGGAAATGGTTGCCCCCGCTTCGTCAATGCCACTGCAGGATGCCCGCATCCACTGATACGATGCTCAACTGCTGTCAAGGAAGCTCCATCAAGGTCACGCGGTTCATGGTTGTCCCAATCGTCCGGTAGACACAGTCGCATGAAAGCCATCATTCTCGCCGGCGGCCTCGGCACTCGCCTCAGCGAGGAAACCGTAGTGCGCCCCAAGCCGATGATCGAGATCGGCGGGATGCCCGTACTCTGGCACATCCTCAAGATCTACTCCCATCATGGCGTCAACGACTTCATCATCTGCTTGGGTTACAAGGGCTACATGATCAAGGAGTACTTCGCCAACTATTTTCTGCACATGTCCGACGTCACGTTCGACATGTCCACAAACAAACTGGAAGTACACCACAAGCACGCCGAACCGTGGCGCGTCACCCTGGTCGATACCGGCGACGGGACACAGACCGGTGGGCGACTCAAGCGCGTCGCCAACTACCTCGACGGGGGTACGTTCTTTTTCACCTACGGTGACGGCCTCGCCGATATCGACATCAGCGCCGAGCTCGCCTTCCATCGCGAGAAGGGCACGCTGGCGACGATGTGCGCCGCGCAGCCACCCGGACGTTTCGGTGCCATCGACATCAAGGATCACCGCATTACGCGCTTCGAGGAAAAGCCTGCCGGCGATGGCACGTGGATCAATGGTGGATTCTTCGTGCTTGAACCTGGCGTACTCGACTACATCGAAAACGATTCGACGATCTGGGAGCGCGATCCACTTGAGCGCCTGGCCCGCGACGAGCAATTATCGGCCTACACCCATCGTGGCTTCTGGCAGCCGATGGACACCTTGCGTGACAGGACCAAGCTGGAAGAACTATGGCAGTCCGGTAACGCCCCGTGGAAGGCATGGCAGTGAACCTGTTCGGTAATGTCTACGCCGGCCGGCGCGTGCTGGTCACCGGCCATACCGGCTTCAAGGGCTCGTGGCTGGTGCTGTGGCTGCGCCTGCTGGGGGCCAGAGTCACCGGTCTGGCGCTCGATCCGGACACACAACCGTCGCACTGGTCGTTGCTGGGCTTCGACGCCGCCGCCGACCATCGCGTTGACTTGCGCGACGCCAAGGCTGTCCGGAAAGTCTTCGATGGACACCAACCAGAAATGGTGTTTCATCTGGCCGCGCAACCGCTGGTGCGACGTAGTTACCGCGACCCGGCAGGTACGTTCGCCAGCAATGTGGTGGGCCTGGTTCATTTGCTCGAAGCCGTCCGCGGCTGCCCATCGGTACGCGTGCTGGTCAACGCCACCACCGACAAGGTGTATGCCGAACACTCCGCCGCGGCGGGGTACCACGAAAGCGACCCGCTCGGCGGTCACGACCCCTACAGCAGCTCCAAGGCGTGCGCGGAACTAGTCACGGACTGCTATCGCAAGAGCTTCTTCAGTACCCCGGATTCCATGGTGCGCACTGCCACCGCGCGCGCCGGCAACGTGATTGGCGGCGGAGACTGGGCCGAGGATCGCCTGGTGCCCGATCTGGTGCGTGCGGCTGCTTCGGCCCAGTCGCTGCAAATCCGCAACCCGTCGGCGGTGCGCCCTTGGCAGCATGTGCTGGAGCCGCTCTCCGGCTACCTGCGGCTCGGGCAGATGTTGTGGAACAGCGCAGATTTCGCCGGCGCATGGAACTTTGGCCCCGGCACTGCGGGAGAAATCAGTGTCCAGCAGATCGCTGCGCAGCTGGGAGCGCACTGGCCTGCCTTGCGCATCGAGCACGACCGAGCCACGCAGCCACACGAAGCCGCCATCCTGCGCCTGAATTGCGACAAGGCAAGGCAGCAACTCGCATGGCACCCAGTCTGGGATGTCGACCGCATGTTGGCCAGAACCGCCCACTGGTATCGCAACTTCCACGAATCCGGCCGAATCGGCAGTGCAGACGACCTCACCGCCTACGTTGATGATGCCCGACGGCTTGGTCTGGATTGGGCGGCATGAAGCTGCATGCCACTCCGCTTGCCGGGCTGTATGAAATCCACGCCACGCCGGTCGGTGATGCACGTGGGCGCTTCACGCGCCTGTTTTGCGAACGAGAACTCACGACGATCCGGCCCGCTCTGCACTTCACCCAGATCAACCTCTCCGAAACCCATGGGCTGGGCACTCTGCGCGGACTGCATTACCAGACACCACCGGCGGCAGAAGCCAAGCTGATCCGCTGCCTGCGCGGACGCGTGTTCGACGTGGCCGTGGATCTGCGCACGGATTCGCCCACCTTCCTGCACTGGCACGCGTTGGAGCTCGCCGAAGACAATGGCTGCGCGGTATTCATCCCGGAAGGCTTTGCCCATGGGTTCCAGACACTGACTGACGAGGCCCACTTGCTCTACATGCACACCGCGCCCTGGACTCCGGCTTGCGAAGCTGGCCTGCGCCATGACGACCCGCGTCTGGCGATTGCCTGGCCATTGGGTGTGACCACGGTTTCAGAGCGCGACCGCGGCTACGCGCTTATCGACGACTCGTTCATTGGGGTGCAAGCGTGAAGTGCCGGTACTGCCACACTCCTCTGCATGACGTGTTCCTGGACTTGGGCAGCGCACCGCCATCCAACGCGTTCCTGAGTGCGGACGACCTGAACGCGCCAGAGACATATTTCCCGCTGCGGCTTTACACCTGCAGCGACTGCCACCTGGTACAGGTGGATGAAGTGCAGAAGCACGACGCGCTGTTTTCCAGTGACTACGTATACTTCTCCTCGTATTCGCGTACCTGGCTGGTTCACGCCGAAAAGTACGTGGCACATGTCGTGGAACGACTGCACCTTGGCCCGCATAGCCTTGTCATGGAAATCGCCTCCAACGATGGCTACCTATTGCAGTATGTCAAGACTCGCAACATCCCCTGCATTGGTATCGAACCCACCGCTGGCACAGCGACGGCGGCACGAGAGCGCGGCATCGAAACACTGGAGCACTTCTTCGGCGAACGTTTCGCGCAAGACTTCGCGGAGACGCGGCGAAAAGCGGACTTGGTCGTCGCCAACAACGTGCTGGCACACGTGCCTGAGCTCAACGACTTCGTGGCCGGCCTCAGCACGGTGCTTGCCCCACAGGGCGTGATCACCGTCGAGTCCCCACACCTGCTGCAACTGGTCGCGCAACGCCAGTTTGACACCGTCTACCACGAGCACTTTTCCTACTACTCGTTCCACACCGTACAGCGGATTTTCGCCAGCCACGGTCTGCGCATCTGGGACGTGGAAGAACTTCCCACTCACGGCGGATCACTGCGCCTTTGGGTCTGCCATACCGATGCCGAGTATCACGAAACACCGGCCATCACCGCATTGCTGGCCAAGGAAGCCGCCGCCGGCATGCTCGCCATGGACTACTACCACGGCTTCCAACCCATGGCTGACGGCACCAAGAATGCCTTCCTCGCCTTCCTGCTCGACTGCAAGCGCAACGGCAAACAGATCGTGGGCTACGGCGCTGCCGCCAAGGGCAACACTCTGCTCAACTATGCCGGCGTGCGACCCGACCTGCTCAACTACGTGGTGGATGCCTCGCCGCACAAGCAGGGCCATTACCTGCCCGGCTCACATATCCCGGTAGTTGCCGAAACGCGCATCCGCGAAACACGTCCTGATTTCGTAGTGATACTGCCTTGGAATCTGCGCGAGGAAATCATGGATCAGCTGAGCTATATCCGAGGGTGGGGTGGGAAATTCGTTACCGCAATTCCACAGTTGGTTGTGTCATGAACACCGAAAGCACAAAGAGCCGTATCTACTACACCAAGCCGTCGATTACAGAACTGGAAATCCGTTACGCCACAGATGCGGCCACACATGGCTGGGGCGAACGCTGCTACGAATACATCGAACGCTTCGAGCAACTTTTCAAGCAGCATCTTGGCGTTCGCCATGCCATCGCCACCTCAAGTGGCACCGGCGCCTTGCACATGGGCATGGCCGGGCTCGGCATTGGCCCCTGCGACGAAGTCATACTCGCCGACATCAACTGGATAGCCTCGGCTGCGCCTATCGTTCACCTCGGTGCAAAACCGGTGCTGGTCGACGTGCTGCCGGATACTTGGTGTCTCAACCCGGCCGCTGTCGAAGCCGCGATCACCCCACGCACCAAGGCAATCCTGGCCGTACACCTCTACGGCAATCTTTGCGACATGGATGCACTTTCCGCCATCGCGCAGAAGCATGGTCTGAATCTGATTGAGGACGCAGCCGAAGCGATCGGCTCGGTTTGGCACGGCCACCGTGCCGGCTCGATGGGCGCCTTTGGCGCGTTCTCTTTCCACGGCACCAAGACCATCACCACCGGCGAAGGCGGCATCTTTGTCACCAATGATGACGCACTGTACGAACGAGTGCTTACACTCTCGAACCACGGCCGTGCTCGCGGCGAGTCCCGTCAATTCTGGCCGGAACGCGTTGGCTTCAAGTACAAGATGTCGAACCTGCAGGCGGCGATCGGCTGCGCTCAACTCGAACGAATTGACGAACTGGTCGCTGGCAAGCGTCGTATTTTTGAACGCTACAGTATCGACCTCTCGAGTCTGCCCTTATCCATGAATCCCGAGCAAGTCGGCACCACAAACGGCTATTGGATGCCCACTATCGTCGCCGATGCATGCTCGTCGTTCGACCGGGAGGCACTGCTCGCAGCGTTCAAGGCTGACAACATCGATGGCCGTGTATTCTTCTGGCCATTATCCAGCCTGCCAATGTTCGAGCCGCACCCTCAACACACGACAAGTCATGCCCTGTCGGCACGCGCGATCAATTTGCCCAGCTACCACGACATGAGCGACGAAGAACTGAGCAGGGTTTCCACTCATGTGGTTTCCGCTCTTGGGAATCAACAGTGACTCCCGTCATCTTCTGGGGCGCCACTGGACAAGCAAAGGTGCTGCGCGACGCACTAGTGCCGTGCGACTCGAAGCTTGTTGCACTCTTCGACAATCGCAACATTGCCTCGCCATTCGTCGATATCCCCATTTTTCACGGCGAGGCGGGATTCACCCAATGGGAGCTGGGGTATCACGACGACGGCAACGTGCATGCCTGTGTCACTATCGGAGGCCCTCGCGGACACGACAGGCTGGAACGAATGCATTGGCTTCGGGACCGGGGATACGCGCCCCATACTGTCATACACACCACTTCCTTCATTGCCGGAGACGCGATCATAGGTGACGGATGTCAGGTTTTAGCCATGAGTGCGGTATGTGCGGGAGTCCGCCTAGGTGAAGCAGTCATCGTCAACACGAAAGCATCCATTGACCATGATTGTGTCATCGGCAGTGGTGCTCATATTGCGCCAGGGGTAACCCTTGCGGGCGAAGTGACCGTTGGTGAATTCGCTTTTGTTGGAACCGGCGCGATCATCCTTCCCGGAGTACGCATCGGCGCAAACGCCATCGTCGGCGCCGGGGCCGTCGTGACGCGAGACGTCCCCGCCGGAACGACCGTCTTGGGCAATCCGGCACGGATGTACAGCAAGAATCATCCATGAATACAAACGAGAATCACGGAATGACCGCCATAACCGAGTTCGAGGCTTCAGTTTCACAAAATATCTCCTCACTTCGACGTGACTCGAAGTTGGCGAAGCAGACTAATGACTGGATATTGAAGACTCTTCCCCATCATTACTCGTACAACTTTCGCTGGCTGGGTCGCCCGATCATCCAATACCCGCAGGACATGGTCGCCCTCCAGGAACTGATCTGGATGATCAGGCCCGATCTCATCATCGAAACCGGCATCGCCCATGGTGGCTCGCTGATCCTGAGTGCATCGATGCTTGCCTTGCTGGACTACTGCGATGCTGTCGGGGCTGGCCAGGCGTTGGACCCCAAGGCGCCGTGCCGCCGGGTGCTCGGCATAGATATCGACATTCGTGCCCACAACCGCGCGGCCATCGAGGCGCACCCCATGGCACATCGGATCGACATGCTCCAGGGATCGTCGATTGCACCGGAGATCGTGGCCGAGGTACACAAACGCGCGACCGGACATGATCGGATCATGGTGATCCTGGATTCGAACCACACGCATAAGCACGTGATCGCGGAACTCGATGCTTATGCCTCGCTGGTCAGCTCGGGCAGCTACTGCGTGGTGTTTGATACCGTGATCGAGGACCTGCCGGCAGGCATGTACCCTGACCGCCCTTGGGACGTGGGCAACAACCCGAAGACGGCGGTACGCGAGTTCCTGGCGCGAAACCGCGACTTTGAGGTTGACGAGGACATGGAAGCCAAGTTGCTGATCACGGTTGCGCCGGGCGGCTATCTGCGCCGTCGCTGATACCAGCCAGTGGCCGCACTACGCATCAATATCCTGTCCAACTATGCCGGCCAACTCTGGATGGCGGTGATGGGGGTGGCCTTTTTGCCGCTGTATATCCGTATTCTCGGCATGGAGGCGTTTGGTCTGGTCGGGTTGATGCTGAGTTTCCAGTCGATCCTGCAATTGTTCGACTTCGGTATCGGCGGCGCGACCAACCGCGAGCTTTCCCGTCGCGTGCACGATCCCGCATTGGCCAATAGCGCACGCGATCTGGTGCGCACATCGGAAATCGTCATCTGGCTGTTGACGCTGGTGGTGGGTATGCTCGTATGGGCTTGCAGCGGCCTAATGGCCGATCACTGGCTACATTTGCAAAGTCTGGATCGGTCGGAGGCCAGCAGTGCGCTTGCCACCATGGGTATCGCCATCGCCCTGCTGTGGCCCAGCATGTTCTACGCCAATTGCCTGTCAGGTTTGGAGCAACAGCCAGCACTCAATCTCATCAATGCGGTATTTGCCACGCTGCGTTATGCAGGCGTTGTACCGGTTCTGCTGTGGGTGTCGTCATCCATTGAGGCATTCCTGTGGTGGTACGCCCTCGTGGGTGCAGGGCAGTCGCTGACAACAGCCGTTGCCGTCTGGCGAGCGCTTCCGCCCGGACATCGCCGCGCGCGCTGGGCGGCCGATGAGCTGCGCAACAATCGCCGCTTTGCCAGCGGACTGTTCGCCACCGGCATATTGGCGCTGGGCATCAGCCAACTCGACCGCCTGAGCTTGGCAAGTCTGCGTCCACTGGATGAACTGGGCTACTACACCCTCGCCTTGAGCGTGGCGGCGGGGCTTGGGCGAATGGTGCAGCCCATGTTCAATGCACTCTACCCTCGTTTCAGTCGCCTGGTCACACGCCGCGACGAGAAAACGCTTCGCGAGCTGTATCACCTCAGCAGTCAATATCTCGCAGTGGTGATTGCCGCCGTGACGATGGTACTGATCGTGTTTGCGCGCGAGGTACTGCTCCTGTGGACCGGCGACGCCAATCTGGCCGGCAAGGTCGCTTTACCCCTGGCGATCCTCGTGGCTGGATCTGCACTCAACGGCCTGATGAACATCCCATACGCCCTGCAACTGGCACACGGCTGGACACGCTTGGCCATGGGCTTGAACGCAGCATCGTTTGTACTAGGCCTTCCGTTCTGCCTGTGGGCAGTGCAGGTACACGGCACCACCGGTGCAGCATTGCTGTGGTTGCTGGCCAATCTGGCCTCTGTGCTGTTTGGCATCCCACTAATGCACCGGCGACTGTTGCATACCGAAATGACGAAGTGGTATCTGCAGGACAACCTGCCGCCATTGCTCGCGGCTTTGGCTGCAGCATTGGTTCTTGAGGCCGTACTTCCCCCGATTTCGCGCTCCATTACGGGCTTGGCCTGGCTGACGATAGCCAGCGGTATTGTTCTGACGGCCAGTGCATTGGCATCCCGTGCCATACGCCAAATGCTACGCGTCAAACTACTCCCCTCCTTTTGACCTTCACCCACTTCAGTCATGGCCAACCCGAAGATCACCGTCATCATCCCGACCAGAGAACGCTGTGGCGTGCTCGAGTATTCCCTGCGGACGGCTACGGCGCAGGACTATGACAACCTCGAAATCATCGTCAGTGACAACTTCAGCGAAGACGATACCCGTGACACAGTACATCGAGCCAATGACAGCCGCATTCGTTACTTGAACACCGGCAGGCGACTGAGCATGTCGTACAACTGGGAGTTTGCTCTGTCGCATGTCGAGGACGGCTGGGTCACGTTCATGGGAGACGATGACGGCCTGATGCCGGCGTCGCTGCACACCGTCGCCAACATCATCCTTGCCACGCAGGCCAAGGTCATTCGATCGGATTTCTGCACCTATGACTGGCCTGGCATCCCCGAGCGGAAAAGCAGCCAGCTCATTGTTCCGATGGCATCGGGAATGGAAATACGAAGAAGCAGGCAATGGTTGGCCAAAACCATGGATGGAAAAGCCAGATACAACCAGTTGCCCATGATCTACAACGGTGGCTTCATCCACATATCCGTTCTGAAAAAAATCAAGGCGTGTCTAGGCTCTTTTTTTTCGTCAGTCAACCCGGACGTTTACTCAGCCATTGCCATTGCCAGGATCGCGGATGACTACCTCTACGTCCGTGAGCCGCTTGCCATCAGCGGCACATCCAGACACAGCAATGGCTACTCCGCATTTTCTACAGCCAAAGAGCGTAGTCTCCAGCCTCACAAGCAATTTCTCGAAGAAGGGAATATCCCTTTTCATGGCGATCTTCCACTTGCAGTGGGCGGAGGACTTCCATTGTCGTTGCAGGCATGCGTTTACGAGGCTTATCTGCAATCCCAGGCCTTAGGCAGTCCTGTTGATGGCGTCAACCACGCGCAACAGCTTGCCGTGATTTTGGCCTCATCCGGCAGGCACCGAGGTTCCATCGAGGCATGGGGAAAGATTTTTGCTGAAATGCACGGCCTCGATTACGCTGCCGCACAACGGGTGTCCGCACTGAAGCGCTTCAATCTTCAAACGACTGCCATGACCAGCAAAACACTCAAGGCGTTGAACTCCGTAATCGTCGATAGATTACCTATCAAGAATATCCACGAAGCTAGCATAGCCGCATCCGTGATCCGCTCATCCCCAGGACGAAGGGACACCCTACGCTTTCTGAAAGATCAACTGCTGGAGCTACTCAACCGCTGATCAGCCCGTGATAGACCCCAACATAGGCGTCAATCATTCCTTGCATCGAAAAGCTCTTGGCACTGCGGGCGCGCGCAGCATGTACCATCGTTTGCCAGCGCAGAGTATCGGCCGCCAATTCACGAACCGCATTCGCAAACGCTGCTACGTCGTCTTGCAGACAAAGCACTCCTGCAACACCATCATCGACCACCTCCACCAGCGAGGATCCCCGGGTAGCAACGACGGGCAATCCACACGCCATAGCCTCGGCAGCCACCAGCCCGAATCCTTCGCTACGTGAGGGGAACAACAGCGCATCAGCGTCCCGCATGGCGGTAACCACGGCGTTCGCTCCGTGCAATTTGCCGATATCGTGCATATTTGACGGCATATAGCGCCGATCACGGCGGGCCACCTCGCCTCCGGTATAACGAAGCTCGAAGCCAGTGCCAAGCTCTCGCATGATCGGCGCCAGCAAATCTACGCCTTTGAGCAAGGCCCATTTGCCAACATAAAGCAGGCGGAACGGCTGATGCGCTGTTCGTTGCATCGGTGGCCGAAAACTTTCGGTATCGACGCCGTTATGGACCACCTGCATCGGTCGATCAAGCAGAGTCTTTCTTGCCGTATCAGCGGCGAATCGACTTACTGCCACCACCACGTTGGCACGCTGCAACGTCCGTCGCTCGACCGCTCGCATCCACCAGCTGTGATAGAGCCTACGCGGTACCCCCTTATAGGAATCCAGACTGGGGTGGTGAATGGAGTGATGCAATGTAGCGATGACGGCCGAGTGTTCAGGCAAGAAGCGTGAGTGTAGCAAGGTATTGACATGAACCACATTGGCCCATGATGGCTGCACAGGAACAGGTACCGTCCACGGCGCATACTCGGCGCGGAGCGGCAACCAAGTGATTTCCGCACGCAAACCACGCTTGCGAAGTCCTTCAACCATACGCTCGGTGAACACGTCAGTACCACTACCTGCGCGCACGGCCGGGAACCAGACGGCAGGCTCACTATTCGCACTCACTGACACACGCGCTCAATGCGATAGATCAAGGTTGGAATGATGCGCCTGAGCGTCACCAACGGGGCATCCGGTATCGTGCGCAGGATACGCGCACTCAATGAATCCGGGCGTTCAATCTCAAGCGTGGCGCGCCAGGCTTGGATGCAAAGGTTGCGATAGTGAAACCCGGAGTCGGCGAGCATTCGCTCCAATTGCCGCATCTCAAGCGGCTCGCAGTCGTAAAGAATCCCCTTGCCCATCAAGCGAAGATACGGCGTACGCCAACCGTGCGGCCACCAGCTCAAGAACTTTAGACGATAGTGTGGCTCGGTGAGCATCCAACGATTAGGTACGGCGAGGTAGCCCACGCCACCTGGACGCAGCACACGATGTAGTTCCGCCAAATGCGCACGCTGTGCCTGCTCATCGCCAACGTGCTCGATGACATGATTGCTCAGCACAACGTCGAAAGACTCATCCGCAAAAGGCAATCGCGTGTCTCGTACCTGGTGGTAGCGATAGCCCTCGGTGACCAGACGACTGTCGTGAACATCCACCGCGTCCACCTCGCAGCGCAGCTGCGGGTGCGTTCCGAAGTAATGCGCAATGCCACCCGAGCCCGTACCGACTTCCAGCATGCGTATCGGCTGCGGGCGATTGGTCAGATCCAGCAGGCGCTCGATTTTCAAGCCTTTGAAGCGGCGCGACGGCAGGTCAAGCACTGCGTGGGGCTGACGCGCCACCGGCGTGTCACCTGCGCAACCGCCGCGATTGCTCGATGGGGTATCAGACATTTGGCGCACCCAGCAGCTTGCGCAGGCGTTCGCCGAAGACCGGCCACGCCTTGCCGGTTGCGAAATCACGACAGATAGCTGTAGTCGAGCCATCGCTTGCCTGTGCAAGCTGGCGAATCACTGCCTCGCCCAAACGGCCATAGTCACCGGATTCGACCAGGGTGCCGGTCCGTCCATCCTGCACCGCATCGGACACACCGCCCACCGCAAAGGCAACGGTGGGCAAACCGTGTGCCGCCGACTCCAGCGCCACCATGCCAAAACCTTCCACATCGCCCGGTAACTCAAGTACGGGGAAGATGTGGAGGTTGGCGGCCTGGTAGGCCGCGCCAAGGGTTGCCTCGTCACAGCGTCCGAGAAAGCGCAGGTTGCTCTCAACGCCAGCATCGCGGGCCGCGGCGAGGATGCGCTCGCGCTCCGAACCTGTCCGCGTATGCAAGGCATCACTGGCCTCGTCACCGATGACCACAAGCAGTGCTTCCCGATGATGGGAAACAATGATCGGCAACGCTTTCGCCACGAACTCGGCCAGCCCCTTGCGCTGAGTCAACCGCCCCACCGAAAGCAACAGCGGTCGCTGTCCGAAGCCATGACGCTCGCGGAATTCGTTCGCCGCGTTGGCATCCAGCTCGGGCAGATCGGTCCCCGGATGCAGCACGTGCAATTTGTCGGACCGCACCCCGCGACCTTGCGCCAGTCGCGCCGTGTTGGTGCTGTTCACCAGAACAAGGTCGCAACGTCGGATGAAAGGCAGCCAGAGCCATTGGTATACGCGGCTGGGAGCCACGATGTCGAGCCCGTGCAGATAGACCGCCGCCCTGCCCCCGGCACATCGCGCCGCCAACCAGGCAATCGGTGCGGTGAGACCGCTGCCGGCAATGACCCATTCGGGTTTGCGTCGCCATGCCAAGTGAACTGCGTGCCACAGGGTGGCGACCGCAAACGCCGGCAACGGCTTTACCCTGCTTTGCCTGACTTCCGTTTCCGGTGACACGTATTCAGCGCACCCGGCCGGCCCGCATAGCGCAGTGCGCCAAATCGGCTGCAATGCGGCGAGCAGATGCTGGTTGACCTTTTCCATGCCGCCGAGCAGCGGCGGGAAATTACGCGTCACCAGCAACGCCAGCGGACTTGATTGACGGTCGTCAGGCATCGCGTCGATACATCAGCCCGGTGATCTGTTCCGACACCAACCCGATCAGAAACACGATCACCGCCGCACTCCACATTAACGTGCTGCCGTTGGTCAGGCGGCCTTCGTGCACAAAGGTCCAGGCATAGTTGGCGCAGCCGAGCAGGAAAAACACTGCGCTGGCCGGCACGAACAGCTTCAAAGGCGAATACAGCGTGGCAATCTTGAAGATGATCAGCAGGAAGCGCACGCCGTCGCGCAGCGGTTTGATGTGGCTTTTGCCGACGCGCTGGGCGGCTTTGATCGGGAGGTAGGCGACCGGGTAGGCGCTGCGGAAGAACGCCATGGTGCTGGTGGTGGGGTAGCTGAAGCCGTTCGGCAGCAGATGCAGGAATTCGCGGAACTTGTCCGCGCGCACGGCGCGGAAGCCGGAGGTGAGGTCCAGGATCGGGTGGCCGGTCATGCGGCTGGCCAGCCAGTTGTACAAGGTGTTGGCGAGGCCGCG
>Ga0070659_100000877_pt1 | contig 21982 bp, 22 predicted proteins | sample KBSC23metaG_FD_64666 | JGI IMG/M metagenome (GOLD analysis project Ga0070659, IMG submission 64666) | Corn rhizosphere microbial communities from Kellogg Biological Station, Michigan, USA - KBS C2-3 metaG | ecosystem: Host-associated > Plants > Roots > Rhizosphere > Soil ... | reverse complement strand
GCGGCAGCCACCGGAACGCTGGTGCCGCTGCTTGCGCTGGGTCTGCCCACATCCGCCACGGCGGCCATGCTGCTGGCCGGCTTCCAGCAGTACGGTCTCGTGCCCGGGCCGCTGCTGTTCGTCACCAACGCCGACCTGGTGTGGGGCCTGATCGCCAGTTTCTTCATCGGCAACCTGATGCTGCTCGTGCTGAACCTGCCGCTCGTGGGGCTGTGGGTGCAACTGCTCAAGGTGCCGCAACCGTGGCTCTATGCGGGCATCCTGCTGTTCGCCGCCATGGGCACGCTCGCGGCCAATCCATCGCCGGTGGAGCTGATCATGCTGGTGGTGTTCGGCATCATCGGTTACCTGATGCGCTGCTGGGACTATCCCCTGGCGCCCATGATCGTCGGACTCATCCTCGGGCCCATGGCCGAGAACCAGTTCCGGCGCGCCTTGCAGATCAGCCTGGGCGACGGCCTCGTGTTCTTCAAGCACCCCAGCTCGGCCACCCTGTTGGCGCTGGCGGCGCTTGCGCTCGTGGCGCCGCTGGTCTTCAAGGGCCTGAGCCGGTTCAAGGGGGAGGATGCCTGACGCATCGGCCTGGAGGCGACGATGGATGAAGATCTTGATGGGCTGACCCGGGAGCAGCTGATCGCTGAGGCGGTACGCCTGCGCAACGCGATCCGCCGACACCGCGATGCCAGCGGCCATGCATTGTGCTGGCATCACCCGGAGATGTGGTCGCTGCTGCCGGAAGCGGTGCCTCCGGCCATCGCCGTGCCCGAGTGGCCACAGTTCATTCGCGGGTGCATCCGCTACCGGCAATCGCTCGATGCCCAGGCCCCGCATGCGCCGCGCACGGCGGAAGAGTTCGAGGAGGAGTGATCCGTCGTTCACCGAGAGTGAGGGAGCCCCGCTTCCATCGGGACGCCGTACAGTGGAATGACGGCCCGTGGGGTGTCGCTCACCACATTCGCACCGCCGTGCACAGGAGGCCACCATGTCGCTCATCGTTCGTGCATTTCCACTGCGTGCTCACCCCCGTGACCTCGAAGCCTTCGCGACGGCGCTCAGAGAGCGCAAGGCCGAAGCCGATGCCTTTTATCGGCAGTACGGCGTCTCGCACGAGTCCTGGCATGTGCAGGAAACGCCGGAGGGAAACTGGGTGATCGCCGTGACCGCCGTCGACGATGCGGCGCAGGCCGCGGTGCGTTACGCCGGCTCGTCGGCGGCATTCGACAGCTGGTTCAAGAAGCAGGTGCTCGCGCTGACGGGCATCGACGTGTGTGTACAGCCGCTGGGCCCGCCCACCACGCAGGTGTTTGCCTGGGAAGATGATGGGCGTTCCCACGGAGAGTTGCAGGCGCGAGCTTGAGGTGTGGGGATGTTGCTCCGGGGAAGGCTGGGGTCCACTGCGGCCAGTGGGTACCGGTTTGCGCCGGTATGACTTGCCAGAATGTCACCCCCGGCGAAATCCGGGGCCCACTGCGGCCGATGGGCACCAGCGTTCGCCGGTATGACGAGTGGGAAGGGCGCTGCGATGCCTGAGCAACTCACCAAGCACCCCGACGTGACATTGCAGGTGCTGCGCAGCGCCGGAGCCCGGTGTGGCGAAGGTGCGAAGCAGGAGATACTCACGCATTGTCCCGCCGAGCGTTTCTGCAAGCTGCCGGGTGGTGAGCTTTGCGTCTTCGGCCTGCCCGAAGCGCGCAACATGACGCAGATCACAGCTGCCGAATGGAGGGCGCTGGTGCAATCTCTCCCCGCAGCATCGTCCACGCCGCCGGGGGCAGACGGCACGGCCGTGATGCTCAGTGGCGCCGGTGGCCTGCTTGCAGGGGCGGTCATCGCGCTGGCCGTCTCGCGCAGGCGGCGGCGTCGCCGTCCAACCTGAAAGTCGTTCCTCCTGCTCATGAATGTTTCGATCATCGGTAACTCCGGCTCCGGCAAATCGACCTTGGCCGCACGCATTGCCCAGGCCAACGGTTCACGTCTGCTCGACCTGGATTCCATTTTCTGGGAGCCGGGAAAAGTGGCCGTTGCCCGCCCGGCGGACACCGCCGCCGCCGATCTGCGGCAGTTCTGCGATGTGCCTGCGAGATGGGTATTGGAGGGCTGCTATGCGGGGTTGATCCGGCAATCGCTCCATCACGGCGCCTGCCTGGTGTTCCTGGACCCGGGGCTCGAGCAGTGCGTGGCCAACTGCAAGGCCCGGCCTTGGGAGCCTCACAAGTACCGATCCAAGGCGGAGCAGGACGAGAAACTCGAGTTCCTGCTGCAATGGGTCGCCGCGTACTACACGCGCGAAGGCGACATGTCCTGGGCCGAGCATCAACGTCTCTACGACGCGTACGAGGGCCCGAAGCTTCACCTTCAGCGGCTGCCGGACGCCGATTTCAAGCTGCCCGTGTAGGGGCGCTCACCGATGGTGATGATGGCCGGTGCCGTGGGTGAGCACCGTGTCGGTTGCGAGCACGTCACCGGGATCGAACTCGGGCTGGCCGGTCACTTGCTGATAGAGCGGGCCGAAGTCGATGCGGGCCAGGTTCAGCAGCTCGTCGAAGTCGCCGATCACGAAATAGGTTTCCTGGAAGTCGTCGATGCGGTAGCAGGTGCGCATCACGCGGCGCAAGTCGAAGCGCAGGCGATTGGGGGATGGGTCGTCCAGCGCGAACACCGTTTCGGTGAACGATGATGCGATGCCTGCGCCATACAGCCTCAGCCCGTCGGCCTGTTGCAGCAGGCCGAATTCCACGGTGTACCAGTACACGCGCGCGAGCTGGGCCAGTGTTCCCAGGCTCTGCGCGCGCAGGCCGCCTTCACCATAGGCCTGCAGGTAGTCGGCCACGAGCGGGTTGGCCAGCATCGGCACATGGCCGAACACATCGTGGAAGACATCCGGTTCCTCCAGGTAGTCGAGCTGATCGGGCCGGCGGATGAAGTTGCCGGCGGGAAAGCGCCGGTGGGCGAGGTGGTCGAAGAAGACTTCATCCGGCACCAGCCCGGGCACGGCCACCACCTGCCAGCCGGTGCGCGGCAGCAGCACCTCACTGAGCTCACGGAAATCGGGAATGTGGGTCGCGTCGATGGGCAGGTCCTGCATGCCTTGCAGGAACTCATCGCAGGCGCGGCCCGGCAGCAGGCGGGTCTGCCGTTCGTACAGCGTCTGCCATGTGGCGTGGTCCGCCGCGGTGTAGGAGGCGTAGCCCTGATCGATGGTCCAGTCGGCGCGTGCCGGCCGACCCGCTTCACCGGCGGCCAGGCCGTGCTTGCCGAGGGCGTCGAGCTGGCGCTTCATGATGGCTCCATTGTGGCGCGCGGATCACAATCGGGCCATGCTCGCTTTTCACACCGATCAATTCAATCTCCCGCTGCCGCCGGGGCACCGGTTTCCGCAGGAGAAGTACCGCCGGCTGCGAGAGCGCGTGCAGGTCGAGTTGCCGGAGATCGAACTGCGCGTGGCGCCCGGCGCCACGGACGGTGAGCTGGCGCTCGCGCACAGCCCGGACTACGTGACCGACGTGGCCGAAGGCCGGCTCGGCACTGCCTTGCAGCGTGAGATCGGGTTTCCGTGGTCGCCGGAGATGGTGGAACGGTCCCGCCGCTCCGTGGGAGCCACCATTGCGGCCGCGCGCACCGCGCTGAATGAAGGGGTGGCGGCGAATCTGGCCGGAGGCACCCACCACGCCGCCGCCGACAAGGGGGCGGGCTTTTGCGTCTTCAACGACATCGCCGTCGCCGCCCGGCTCATGCAGGCCGAATGGGGGCGTGACCGACGCAGCCTGCTGCGGGTGGCGGTGATCGATCTGGACGTGCACCAGGGCAACGGCACAGCGGCCATCTTTCGCGACGACCCGACGGTGTTCACCTTGTCCGTGCATGGTGAAAACAACTTTCCGTTCCGAAAGGAAGCGGGCGATCTTGATGTGGCCCTGTCCGATGGGTGCACGGACGCCGCGTACCTCGCCGCGCTGGAAGGCGCGTTGGACCGCCTGTGGGCGCGCCATGCCGATGCGCAGCTGGGGCTCGTGTTCTACCTGGCCGGCGCCGATGCCCATGAAGGGGACCGCCTGGGCCGCCTGAAGCTCACGGCCGACGGCATGGCCGAGCGTGACCGGCGCGTGTTCGCCGCCGTGCGCGAGCGCCGCATCCCAGCAGTGCTGACGATGGGGGGCGGCTATGGCCGGGTGATCGACGACACCGTCACGGTGCAGATCGGCACCTTGAGGGAGGCGGTGAGAAGCTTTCGGCTGTGGTGAAGGCCGCGAGGATGCAGTCGTGGGGATGGACACCCGCGTCTGGGCGTAGATGATGCGTGCCTTGGAGCGGCAGCATGGTGCCGCGATCCCCATCGGAGAAATGGAGAGAACTCATGCCAAAGCAAGGAATCCTGCCGGTGCTGGCAGACCTGTACAACCCCGCACTGGTGCTTCTGTCATTGGTCTGCATCAGCCTGCCCACGAGGCAGCGGAAATGGAAACATGCCGGCTTGCTGCTGGCGGGATTCATCGGCATCGCGGTCATCGCCTATGGCATCCGCTACCTCGATGACAACAACGGGCTCTGGATGCGATTCGGCCTCGACTACAGCACCCACACCGCCACGTCCATCGGCATGGTGATCTTCCTGTCCTTCGCCGCGCCGCGCCATTGGAAGGTCTTGTCCTTGTCGTTCGTGTCGTATGCCTTGCTGATGATGCACCTGGGCTATCACACCGCGATGGACATCCTGACCACGGGCGTGACCGTCGCGTTGCTGGGCGCCGCATGGCTGAAAGTGCTGAACCAGCGGGACGTGGACGCTGCAGAGCGCCCGGTCGGCCAGCCCCAGGGGTCGTGACGGCAACGGCGCTCAGATGGGCTCGGTGCGCGCCAGCAGCCAGGCAAGCGCATCTCCGTGCACCAGCGGCGACAGCCGCTCCCGCACGAGTGCGTGGTAGCGGTTGAGCCAATCCACCTCGTCAGCCCGCATCAGCGAAGGATCGATGCAGCGGGTGTCGATGGGGCACAGGGTCAGCGTCTCGAATTCGAGGAATTCACCGAATTCGTTGGTGACATCCGGGCTCGCGCATGGCACGTTCAGCACGAGGTTCTCGATGCGGATGCCCCACTGGCCCGGCCGGTAGAGGCCCGGTTCGATGCTCGTGATCATGCCCGGCATCATGGCCATGTGAATCTCGGGAACGGCTTTCGAGATGCTCTGCGGGCCTTCGTGCACATTCAGGAAGTAGCCAACGCCGTGGCCGGTGCCATGGCCGTAGTCGAGGCCCTGTTCCCAGAGCGGCGCGCGGGCGATGGCATCCAGCATGGGCGACAGCGTGCCGCGCGGAAAGCGAGTGCGGCTCAGTGCGAGCGTGCCCTTGAGCACCAGCGTGTAGTCCCGGCGTTGGGCTGCCGAGACGTTGCCGACGGGCCAGACCCGCGTGATGTCGGTGGTGCCGCCCACATACTGCGCGCCCGAATCGATCAACAGCAGGCCGTGGCCCTTCAACGGGGCGTGCGATGCTTCGGTGGCACGGTAGTGCGGCATCGCCCCGTTGGCATTGAAGCCCGCGATGGTGGGAAAGCTCAGCCCCACGAAGCCTGGCCGGCGCGCACGGGCAGCGCTCAGGTGTTCGTCGACGGTCAGTTCGGTGAGCGGTTCCGTGCGCGTGGTGTCTGCCAGCGCCTGTTCGAACCAGGCGTAGAACTCGCACATCGCCGCACCGTCCTGCACCATGGCATCGCGCACATGGGCCGCTTCGGCGGCGGTTTTGCGGCTCTTGAGCAGCGTGCTGGGATTGATGGCCTCGACCACCGTGGTGGACCCGCCGACATGCTCGCGCAAGCCGATGGTCACTCGCCGGGGATCGATCAACAGGGTGGCGCCGGCGGGCAGGGCGGCCAGCGACGGGCCGGCCTCCGCGTAAGGCGTCAGGCCGACGCCATCGGCCTCCAGCACCGCGGCCAGCTCACCGGGCACCTTGCCTTCGGCCACGAAGAGGGCCGCCGTGGACGGGCCGATCAACAGGTGGGCGAGGAACACCGGGTTGTAGTCGACGTCGGAGCCGCGCAGGTTCAGGATCCACGCGATGTCGTCCAGGGTGGAGACGAAGTGGTATTCGGCACCGTGCGTCGCCATCGCCTCGCGAACCTGCCTCAGCTTGTCGGCCCGTGGCAGCGGCGCATGGGGAGCAGCATGTTCGTAGACTGGTGCCGCAGGCAAACCCGGGCGGTCGGGCCAGGCGGCGTCGAAGACGTCGAGGTCGGTGCGCATGGCGATGCCCGCCTTGTCGAGCGCCGCATGAAGCGCCTGGGCGGCCGCGATGCCGAGCACTTCGCCATCGACCGCAAGGGCGCTGCCACGGGGCAGTGCCTGCACGATCCAGTCGATGTGGTGCACGGCGGCGCCGGTGGGAATGCGCACGAGGTCGATGCCCGTGCCCGCGAGTTCGGCTTCAGCCTGCACCCAGTAACGGCTGTCGGCAAACAACGCGGCGCGGTCGGTCGTGACCACGAGCGTGCCCATGGAGCCCGTGAACCCGGAGAGCCATTGCCGCCCCTGCCAACGTTCGGGCAGGTATTCCGACAGGTGCGGATCGCTGGACGGCACCAGCACCGCCGAGACGCTGAGCTGGACGAGGGCATCACGGACACGCTGCAGGCGCAGGCGGATGGGGGAGGTGCGTTGGTCCATGGGGGAGGGTCCTGCGAATGGGGGCTGCGCGACAAATTCTAGTGTGGCGTGCAACACCACACTACGCTTGGCCGCCGGTTCCGCCGGCCAGCTTGCGGCGCACCATGTCGATGTGGCTGCGAAGCGCGTACAACTCGTCGGCGTGGCTGAGCGGGATGCTCACGTTTTCGACGCGTGTTTCGATGTCATCGAGTGCGCGCCGGAGCTCGGCTGCCGGACGGTGCCCGGCCGCGTTTTCCAACGCACGCAATTGACCGTACCAGCGGAACACGCGTGAGCGGATGCGGAATTCGTAGAGCGGTGGCACCACCCTCGACAACGGGATGAGGATGGCCACGATCGACACGAGCACCACCCACATGCGATCGATGAGATTGGCCAGCCAGAACGGCAGGTAGTTCTGCAGAAAGGGCGGCCCGTTGCGGTAGAAGCGCTCGGCTTCGGCCGCCAGCGGCCGTTCGGCACCGCGCGGCGTGGGGAAGTCGCCCTTGTGCTGGAACCAGCCTGCGCCGCCATGCACCGAACGTGCGGCTTGCATGAACAATTGAATCAGCGCCGGGTGGGTGCCCTCCCGGGCGACCAGCATCGCGGTGGGCGCGATCAGGCGCACGTCGGATGAGGGCACGTCGCCCGCCAGGTCCACCACGCCGCGGGGCAGCGTCACCGCCGTGAGGAAGGGGAAGCGGCGGGAATAGGCATCGGCCTGCGCCACGTCGAACAGCCGGATGCCTGGCGTTTGCAGCAGCATCTGCACCATCACCGATTCCGGGGCGGATGCGAATACCAGGGCATCCGTGCGACCCTCGAGGAAGTCCACCACCGCCGGCGTCTGGGGCTGGTGCAGCAGCGTGAGCGCCGACGGCTCGATGCGGTTGGCCTCGATCAGCCGGGCCATCAGGTTGGGCACGCCGCTGCCGGCCGGGCCGATGTTGACCTTCCACCCTTGCAATTGGGAGAGGCTGGTGATGGTGGGCGACTGGGTGAGCCGGCGTGCCGAATCCTCGCGGTAGAACAGCCACACCGGCTCATAGAACAGGCTGCCGAGCGACACCAGGTCATCTTCGGCCTCGACCGGCTCGCCAGGGCGTTCGGCATCCGCGCCGCCCTGGACGAAGGCGATGTCGACGCCTGAATGGTTGTCTCGCAGCAATTGCAGGTTCTGGGCGGCGCCCTCGGTGTTGCGCAGTTCGACCGTGATGCCGTGCGCCCTGAGCAACGCGGCATAGCGGCGGCCGAATTCGGCATAGGCGCCTTGCTCGACGCCGGTGGCGAGCACGACGCGCCTGGGCGGCGTGGGGTCCAGCACCGCATAGGCCACGCCAAGCAGCACCATGGCAATCAGCACGAAAGGCCCCGCCGTGATCACGAGATCGCGGAACGACAGCAAGGTGTTGCGCAAGGCGTGGGGCATCCGGGACATGTCCGTGGGTGAAACACTCGAGGCTTGACGATACAACGCAAGCGCGTCCGTGGGGGGGGCCGGGTCCCCGGCAAAAAGCAGGGGGCGCGCAGGCAAAGCAATCAGCGTGTCGCCTCCGGGAGAGGGCGTTATCCTTTTCCTTTTGCTGCCAACCCTGTACTTTCGATGCGCCTGCTGCTGGTGGAAGATGACCGGATGATCGGTGAGAGCCTGCGTGGCGCGCTGCGCCTGGAAGGCTACGCGGTGGACTGGGTGCGCGACGTGGCCTCGGCACGCGCCACACTGGCCAGCGAGCGGTTCGACGCGGTGCTGCTCGATCTCGGCTTGCCGGCTGGCGGCCAGGGCACGGCCGACGCGGAGGGCGGCCTGGGCGTGCTGCGCGAGTTGCGGTCCCGCGAGGATCCCACGCCTGTCGTCGTGCTCACCGCCCGGGATGCGGTGGGGGATCGCGTCAAGGGCCTAGACGCCGGCGCGGACGACTACCTCGTCAAGCCGTTCGAACTCGACGAACTGTGCGCGCGGCTGCGCGCCGTGATGCGCCGCCATGGCGGCCGGGCCCAGCCTGCGCTGACCCACGGCGGCGTGACGCTCGACCCGGCCACCCGCCAGGTCACCCGTGACGGTGTGCCGGTGCTCCTGTCCGCCCGCGAATTCGCGGTGCTTGAAGCGCTGATGCTGCGGCCGGGCGCACTCCTGTCGCGCGCGCAACTCGAAGACCGCCTGTACGGCTGGGGTGAGGAGATCGAGAGCAACGCCGTGTCCGTCTACGTGCACCAGCTGCGCAAGAAACTCGGGGCCGATTTCATCCAGAACATGCGCGGCGTGGGCTACTTCGTCGGCCCGGCGCCGAAGACATGAACTCCATCCGCATTCGCCTCCTCCTCGCGCTGCTGGCCATCCTCGCGGCCGCCGCGGCGGTGCTCGGCGGCTTCACGTACCACAACGTGCTCGTCGAGACCGAAGCCTTGTTCGACTACCAGCTGCGGCAGATGGCCCTGTCCCTGCGCGATCAGGGCGAGATCGACCCGAGCCAGGCCCAGGCGCTGGCCGATGGCCAACTCGATTTCGTCGTGCAGATCTGGAACGTCGACGGCCGCACCATCTACGCCACGCGCGACCACCCGAACCTGCCGTCGCGTGCGCTGATCGGGCTGGCCGAAATCAACGTCAACGGCCAGGTGTGGCGCACGTTCAGCACGGCGACGCGTGATCGCGTCATCCAGGTGGCCCAGCCCGTGGAAATCCGCAAGCGGCTCGCAGCCGATGCGGCGCTACGCAGCGTGCTGCCCTTGCTGTTCCTCGCGCCCGTGCTGGCCCTGTTCGGTTGGTGGGTCGTTGCACGGTCGCTCGCCCCGCTGAACCGGGTGGCGGCCGACGTGCGCCAACGCGATGAACATGGCCTGGCACCATTGCCCACGGACGGCCTGCCGGATGAAGTGGCGCCTTTGGTGACGGCCTTGAACGCGCTGCTCGTGCGGCTGGGCGAATCGTTCGATACCCAGCGTGCCTTCGTGGCCGATGCCGCCCACGAACTGCGTTCACCGTTGACCGCGCTGACGCTGCAGCTCAAGCTGCTGCAGCGCGCCACCGATGAGGCCAGCCGGGAGGCGGCGATCACCGCGCTCGGCGAGGGCATCGAGCGGTCCAGCCGCATGGTGGGGCAATTGCTGACCTTGGCGCGCAGCGAACCCGGCGCCGCCGCATCGCCGGTGGAGCCGCTGGACCTCGCCGAGGTGGTGCGCCAGGCGATGGTCGACACCGTGCCCTATGCCTTGTCCCGCGGATCCGACCTCGAACTCGTGGCTGACGCGCCGGTGCCGGTCACCGGCGATCGCGCTGCGCTGGGCGTGCTCGCCCGCAACCTCGCGGACAACAGTCTGCGGTATGGCCCGCCTGGCGCGCATGTGGTGGTGCGGGTGATGACGGTCGACGGCGCGCCGGTGCTGCAGGTCGATGACAACGGGCCGGGCATTCCGGCCGACGAACGCGGGCGGGTGTTCGACCGCTTCTACCGCAGAGCGAACGATGAGGGTGGCAGCGGGCTGGGTCTGGCGATTGTGCAGAGCATCGCGCGGCGCCACGGTGCCACCGTGACGCTGGGGGATTCGCCAATGGGCGGGTTGCGGGTGGTCGTGCGGTTTGTTCCGGTTGCTTGACTCGTCAAACTGTTGATCTTGTTGTTCGCTTGGCGCGGGGCTTGTTCTCTGGCGAGGCCGCGCCGGGTCTCGGCCCGGCAGCCGAGTCACTTTTCTGACGGCGCCAGAAAGGTGACCCAAAGAGGCGCTGGGAACACCAGCTTCCACGCATTTTTCTCAGGCGCTTCGGCTACGAATCCCCCGCACGGGAGGCCGTGCTCGCGTGGGACACGCCTTTCATGGCGTGGGCTTGATGAGCTACCCGTCCCGTAAAAGCGAAAAGCCCCGATGAACCCACCGAGGCTGTAGCGCCGACCAGGAACCCCCAATCCACTTGGCAACAGTTTAAGGCACTGATGCCGAGCGCGCAACGACGCGGATGCCTCAGTTGGACCAAAGCCAACTGCGATCCAGTGCGCCATCCGCTACGATTCGCATCCTTACAACTTGAACCACCGCATTACCATGGCCGGAGCCAGCCTGCTAGCCCTCCTCGACGACATTTCCACGGTTCTGGACGACGTGGCGGTGCTGAGCAAAGTGGCCGCCAAGAAGACGGCCGGCGTGCTGGGCGATGACCTTGCACTCAACGCCCAGCAGGTGGCCGGTGTCACCGCAGACCGCGAGCTGCCCGTGGTCTGGGCCGTGTTCAAGGGCTCGGCCATCAACAAGCTGATCCTCGTGCCGGCGGCACTGGCCATCAGTGCGTTCATTCCCTGGGCCGTGGTGCCGCTGCTGATGCTGGGCGGCGCCTTCCTGTGCTTCGAGGGCTTCGAAAAGCTGGCCCACAAGTTCCTTCACAGCAAGGAAGAAGACGATGCGCACCACAAGGAGCTGACCGCCGCGCTGGTGAACCCGGAGGTCGACCTGGTCGCGTTCGAGAAGGACAAGATCAAGGGCGCCGTGCGCACGGACTTCATCCTGTCGGCCGAGATCGTCGCGATCACGCTGGGCACCGTGACGAATCAGCCGTTCCTGACGCAAGTCGCCGTGCTGGCCGGCATTGCCGCGGTGATGACGATCGGCGTGTACGGGTTCGTCGCCGGCATCGTGAAGCTCGACGACATGGGGCTGTACCTGAGCCGGCGGGCCTCGTCCCTGTCTCAGTCGATCGGCCGCGGCGTTCTCGCGGCGGCGCCGTACCTGATGAAGGCGCTGTCGGTGGCCGGCACGGCGGCGATGTTCCTCGTGGGCGGGGGCATTCTCGTGCACGGCGTGCCTGCGCTGCATCACGCGATTGCGCATGCCGTGGAGGGGACGGGCGGCTTCGTGGGGGCGGTGGCGGAGCCGCTGGCCAATGCGGTCGTCGGTGTGCTTGCCGGAGCGGTGGTCCTGGTGGGCGTGACCTTGGTCGGCAAATTGGTGCCGAAGGCCCGTTAGGCCCAGCGTCCTCGTGCCGGCGAACGCCGGTACCGGCTCGCCGCAGTGGGCCCCGGCTTTCGCCGGGGCGACATGACTCAACATGGTTGCCATACCGCCGAATGCCGGTACCCACTGCCCGCAGTAGAGGCCCTCAGCAAACACCGCTGATATCCACATCATGGACCTCACGCAACTCGAACTTTGGCAGTGCAAGGCGGTGCTTGGACGCGTCTTCGGCTGAGGCGGACGCGGCCCCCGGATAACGGGGTGGCAATTTCGCACAGCGGCGCCCCCATCACCTAAACTTCCCAGGAGGGCCGCTTCGGCCCTTCGGCGAGGGCAGCGGACATGGGCGCGCAATGGAAAGCGAAGCACAAGGACCTGGCGGCCAATGCCAGGGGCAGGCTGTTCGGCAAGCTGTCGAAGGATTTGATCATTGCGGCCCGCCACGGGGCCGACCCTTCGGCGAACTCGCGGCTGCGGCTGGTCATCGAGCAGGCCCGCAAGGCCTCCATGCCCAAGGACACGGTGGAGCGTGCTATCCGCAAAGGCGCCGGGCTCACCGGCGAGACGGTTCACTTCGAGCACCTGCTCTACGAGGGCTTTGCGCCCCATCATGTGCCGGTGATGGTGGAATGCGTGACGGACAACGTGCACCGCGCCGCCTCCGAGATGCGCGTGCTGTTCCGAAAAGGCCATCTCGGTTCGTCCGGCTCGGTGGCCTGGGAGTTCGACCACTTGGGGCTGATCGAGGCGGAGCCCGCTGCTGCGGGCGCCGATCCTGAAGCGGCCGCCATCGAGGCGGGCGCGCAGGATGTGGAGCCTGCCCATGACGGCATCACGCTGTTCCTGACCGACCCGGCGGACCTCGACCTCGTGAGCCGCGCCCTCCCGGCGCAGGGTTTCACCGTGCTGTCGGCCCGGCTCGGCTACAAGGCGAAGAATCCGATCGATCCGGCCAGCCTGACCACGGAACAGCTTGAGGAAGTGGAAGCATTCCTTGCCGCACTGGACGCGCATGAAGACGTGCAGCATGTGTTCGCCGGCCTGGGAAGCTGACCGCATCCGACTTCCGGACCCAAGGAGCTGCCCATGAGAACGCTCATCGCATCCACCTTCGTCTCGCTGGACGGGGTCATGCAGGCGCCGGGCGGCCCGCAGGAGGATCCCACCGGCGGGTTTGCGTTCGGCGGCTGGACGTTCCCATACTGGGATGAGGACATGGGCCGCTCCATGGATGGCTTCGACGGCAAGGACCGCGAGCTGGTGCTGGGCCGCAGGACCTACGAGATCTTCGAAGCTTACTGGCCGTACCAGCCGGCCGACAGCCTGATTGCACAGACGCTCAACGCGGCCCGCAAGCATGTGGCCTCCCGCACGCTGACGGAGCTGCATTGGAACAACTCGACGCTGCTGCGCGGCGACGTTGTCCGTGCCGTTGCGGCACTCAAGTCCGAGGCGGGACCTCCTCTGCAGATCATTGGCAGCGGCAACCTGATCCAGACGCTGCAGGCCGCATCGCTGATCGACGAGTACAACGTGTGGACCTTTCCGCTCGTGCTTGGGCGCGGCAAGCGGTTGTTCGAGCCCGGCGCAACGGCCGGCGCACTGCGGCTCGTCGCTTCGCGCACCTCCGCCACTGGCGTCGTGATGAGCACTTACGCGCCTGCCGGCGCGGTCCCGGTTGGATCGTTTGCGCAGGCCGAGCCGAGTGCGAAGGAGCTCGACAGGCGGGCGAAGCTGGCCCGCGAGGCGGACTGACGGGTGTCACCCCCGATCGCCCCGGGTTCGACCTGATGCCTGTCAGCCCAGGGCGCGCTTGCGCTCGGCAGGGCCGTCCATCGGTCATCTTGTGCTGCATGTCACGGTCGGTGTGATGAAGAGGGCCCTGCATGCAGCGGCCGCACGACATTCGCCTGCACCCTGTCGCCGATCTGCCGATATCCCGAGGCGAAGCAAGTTTTCCCTGAACGCATCATCCACGGGGGCAACGCCTCCACCACTTCCCGCAGTCGCATCCATGAAAACACTCAAGCAACTTTTTCAGATTTCTCTGAGCGCCGTGGGGTTGGCGGCGGCTCTGCTGTGTGTTGCCCTCTACCAGACAGGCGCGGCCAGCGATCGGTTCTCGGCGGCGAACGAGACGCGCTATATGTCGTACCTGCTGGCCGACGAGCTGCGGCAGAGCTCGGATGACCTGACCCGTCTGGCAAGAACCTATGTGGTGTCGGGTGACCCTGTGTGGGAGCAGCAGTATTTCGAGGTGCTCGACATCCGCAACGGCAAGAAGCCGCGGCCGGCGTTGTACGAGAAGATCTACTGGGACTTTCGTGCCGCGGGCATCGAACCCAACCGAGGGGCCGGTACCGTCTCGGCGCTGGCGGACATGATGAAGCGCGCAGGCTTCACCGATGCCGAGTTCGCCAAGCTCAAGGAAGCGCAGGCCAATTCGGATGATCTGGTCAACACCGAAACCGTGGCGATGAACCTCGTCAAAGGCCAGTATGCAGATGGCGCGGGAGGATTCACCAAAAAAGGCGAGCCCGACCGGGCGGCGGCCCAGGCCATGATGCACGACAAGAACTACCACCTCTTCAAGGCCAAGATCATGAAACCGCTCGACGAGTTCTTCATGATGGTCGACCAGCGCACCCAGGCCTCCGTTCAGGAGGCCACCCAGGCACGGCACTTCTGGTACACCGCACTGGTGGGCGCGGCCTTGCTGCTCGTTGCCACCAGCATGGGTTGCTTGTGGATGGCACGCCGGTGGATCCAAGGCCGGCTCGGAGCCGAGCCGCATGTGGTGGTGGAGGTGGTGCAGCAGATCGCAGCCGGCCATCTGGCGCAAGGCCTTGCGCATTCAGGGGCAGCCGGCAACAGCGTGATGGCTGCGCTGGGGCACATGATTCGCAGCCTGTCCAGCTCCGTGTCGCAGGTGCGCACGAGCGCCGAGGGCGTGACGGTGGCCAGCGAGCGGATCGCGCAGGGCAGCAACGAACTGATCGAGCGCACTGACCGCCAGGGCCGCATGCTCGAAGAGACGGCTGCATCGATGGAGCAACTGGGCGCCATCGTGCGCCAGAACGCAGACAGCGCACAGCAGGCCAATCAGCTGGCCCAGGGCGCGAACGCCGTGGCCGTCAAGGGCGGCGAGGTGGTGGGCGAGGTGGTCGATACGATGAAGGGCATCAACGACAGTTCCAAGCGCATCTCCGACATCATCGGCGTGATCGATGGCATCGCCTTCCAGACCAACATCCTGGCACTCAATGCCGCGGTCGAAGCGGCTCGTGCGGGCGAACAGGGGCGTGGCTTCGCCGTGGTGGCCTCAGAGGTGCGAAGCCTCGCGCAGCGCAGCGCGGAGGCGGCCAAGGAAATCAAATCCCTCATCTCCGCGAGCGTGGAGCGTGTGGCGCAGGGCTCGCAACTGGTGGATCGCGCGGGCGAGACCATGCAGGAAATCGTGGTCTCCATCACCCGGGTGACCGACATCATGTCCGAGATCACCCGCGCGAGCGCCGAACAAAGCACGGGCGTGAGCCAGGTCGGCGAAGCGGTCACGCAGATGGATCAGGCGACGCAGCAGAGCGCTGCGTTGGTGAAAGACAGCGCCTCGGCAGCGGGTGGATTGAAGCTCCAGGCGGAGCACCTGGTGGCCGCTGTAGCGGTGTTCGATCTGGCCGACTGAGTGGGCCAAGGCCCGCGGTCACATCGTGACCGGCGGGTGTCGCTCTGCGCCACGCTCATCAAGCCACCCGCCGGCCATCGCGGAACACCTCGCGCACCGATGGCACACCTTCCACTTCCACGATGCGCACCAGATCGGCCTTGAGACCGACGGCGATCTCCCCGCGATCGTTCAGCCCGCAGGCCCGTGCGGGCGCGTGGCTGATCATCCGCACTGCCGCGGGCAGCGGAAAGCCCGCCTCCCGGTGCAAGGTCCACGCCGCCTGGAGCAGGCTCGACGGTACGTAGTCGGACGACAAGGCGTCGAGTGCATCGGCCTTCGCGAGGTCGATCGCCGAGACGTTGCCCGAATGCGAGCCGCCCCGTACCACGTTCGGGGCACCAGCCACGGTGCAAAGGCCCAGGCGCCGTGCATGGCATGCGGCCTCGAGGGTGGTGGGAAATTCGCTCATCGACGCGCCGAGTGCGTGCGCCTCGTCGACGTGGGCGATGGTGGTGTCGTCGTGCGTGGCGAGCGCCACGCCATGCGCGTGCGCGAACGCGGTGAACCATGCCCGGTTCGGTGTGGCATGCCGCGCCTGGCGTTCGGGCGCGAGGCGCACTTCTTCATCGAACCGCGCATCGCTCCAGCCCTTCTTGCCGGTGTAGTTCATGCGGGCGCTCGCCAGATCGGTCCACTGGCGCTGGCCGGGCGTGTGGTCCATCAGGGAGATCAGGCGCAGCCGGCGATGGAGGGCGAACGGTTCGAACAACGGCTGTGCATTGGCGGCGGGCAACTCGCAGCGCACATGGATCAGGTGATCGGCACGGAGTGCGCCGGCCGACTCCAGGCGGTCCAGCGCATCGAGGAAAGCGCTCTGGTCGCGCGAGCGGTAGCCGTCGCCGTACGGGTCGCCGATGCCGATGGCATCGAGCACCGTGGTGATGCCGGCGGCCGCGATCTCCGCATCGTGCGCCTGCACGGCGGTCTGCACCGGAAAGTAGATGCCGGGCCGGGGCATCACATGGCGCTCGATGTTGTCGGTGTGCACTTCCACGAGGCCCGGCAGCAGCAGGTCACCCTCCAGGTCGATGGCGCCGGCAAGTGCGCTGGCGCCATGCCCGAAGGCGGCGATGCGGCCGTCGCGCAGCACCACATGGCCATGCACGACCTCCGTGCCCAGGACAAGTCGGGTGTTGTTCAGGATCGTGTCGTTCATGCTTCTTCGGGCTTGAAATGGTCTAGATGACTTTAGCATGCGGCGCTTCGTTGTTGTCGATGACAATCTCCGGATCATGTTGAAGATCCGTGAACCCCAGGCCCGGCAAGGCGGTGGCAACCCCGCCTCGGAGGCGTTACCTCCGCGCCGCTGGGAGGCGATCGCGGCAGCATTGCGCAGCGACATCGTCGCCGGCCGCATCCCCCCGGGCGAACGGCTGCCCAACGAGAACGCATTGGCCGCCCGCTTCGAGGTGAATCGCCATACGCTGCGGCAAGCCGTGCAGGCCCTGGCGCGCGAAGGGCATGTGCGGGTGGTGCAGGGCAGCGGCACCTACGTTCGCGAGCTGGTGCTCGATTACGCCCTGCAACGCCGCACCCGCATGAGCGAAAACGTGGCGAAGGCAGGCGAACGTGCCGACCGCGAATTGCGCGGGCACGAGCGCCGGCGGGCCGGGGAGTGGGGCGGGCCGTTGAAGGTGGCGGCGTCGAGCGAGGTGGAGGTGTTGCACACGCGGGCCTCGATTCGCGGCCGCCCGGTGGGCATCGGCACCTTGGCGTTTCCGTGTCCGCGGCTGGCCGGCATGGCGGAGGCTTTTGCAGCCGGCGGGTCCATCACCGCCGCGCTCGCGCGGCTCGGCGTGCCTGACTATGTGCGGATCAAGAGCACCATCTCCACCCGCCTGCCCACGCAGGCCGAGGCCGATGCGCTCGCACGGCCCGTCACCCAACCGGTGCTCGTGGTGCAGTCGGTCAATGCGGACCTGGCGGGCGTTCCGATCGAGGCCGCCATGACGCTGTTCGCGGCCGACGCGGTGCAACTGACGGTCGAGGCCGGCGAGGCGTGGTCATGAGGGCCGCCGAGGCGGGCCGGGTGGCCCGGCATGCCGTGTACTGGGTGCCGGCGGCGCAGCATCCGCTGTGGTCCGCCGGTTGCGCATGGCTTGGACGCGATCCCTCATCGCACGAAGCGCCGGCACCACCGCCGCACCGTTCATCACCGTGGCGCTATGGGTTCCACGCCACAGTGAAGGCGCCCATGGTGCTGGCGACGGACGTGGAGGCGTTCGAGGCCGAACTCGCGGCCATCGCGCGTGCGCATGCGCCCGTGCCGCTGCCGGCGTTCGAGGTGACTTGGTTTCGCCGCTTCCTCGCGTTGTGCCCGGTGACGGACCTTCCCGCACCGTTCAAGGCGCTGGCGGCGTGCTGCGTCGAGCGGCTCGACGCATTCCGTGCGCCGCCGGATGCGGCCGAGCGGGCCCGCCGCATCGCCGGCCTGGATGCCGGCGCGGTGCGGCGGTACGACCGCTGGGGCTATCCCCACGTCTTCGACCACTGGCGGATGCACCTGACGCTGAGCGACACGGCCGAACGTCCTGCCTGGGGGGAGGCGCTGGCCGCCGAGGCGCAGGCCCATTTCGCCGAAGCATTGGCGAGACCGATGGGCGCGGGTGAACTGGCCTGGTTCATCGAACCCGAGGCGGGGGCGCCGTTCCAGCTCGTGCGGCGGTTCGCGCTGGGGGCTGGAAGCCCCTACTAAAATGCGCGCCCTCGCGTCGTTTTCACCTTTCCTCGCCTCATGAACATCGTCGTCAATGAATCCTTGAAGGCCTACATCGATCCGTTGACCCCGGAGGAACACGACGCGCTGGAGCGAAGCCTGCTGGCCGAAGGCTGCCGCGATGCGCTGGTGTTGTGGGGGGACATGCTGGTGGATGGCCACAACCGCTATGGCATTTGCCGCAAGCACGGCCTGCCGTTCCAGACGGTGCAGAACACGCGGTTCCAGTCCATCGAAGACGTGCACCTGTGGATGATCGACCAGCACCTCGGCCGGCGCAGCGTGTCTGATTTCCAGCGCGGCGTGCTCGCGCTGCGCAAGAAAGACATCCTCACGGAACGGGCCCGTGCGTTGCCGGCGGTGGCCGCCGAGGCGTCCGACACCGCGGCTGCTCCGCAGGCGGACGAGTCGCCGGCTCCCGTGCCGCCACCGCCCGCGCCGCTGGCCAGCCGCGAGGCCGTCGCCAAGGCGGCGCGCCTGAGCAGCAGCCAGGTCGTGATGATCGAGAAGATCCAGAAGCAGGCGGCGCCGGAAGTGGTGGAGGCGGTGCGCGCGGGCACGATTTCCATCAATGCCGCCGCTGCCGTGGCGAGCCTGCCGGCCGAGGAGCAGGTGGCGGCGGCCGCGGCCGGCAAGGACGAACTCAAGCAAGCGGCCAAGCGCGTCCGGGAAGCCAAGCGCAAGCCGCGCGAAGAGAAGATGGTCGACGGCGTCGAAGTGGAGGCCGATGTGCTGCACGCGCTGCAGCAAAAGGTGGCGGACCTGTCGGCGGAGAACGAAGCGCTTCGGCGCCAGGTGGCGGAACTGCAGGCGCGTCTGGGCGCCTAGGGCGAAGCCACGGCCACTCCGGCGGTGGGTCCCGGCTTTCGCCGGGATGACGAGGGGGAGCGATGCGAAGCGAGCTGAGGCGTGCCCGCACGGCCGTGTCTCGTACGGTCACGGTGGAGCTGGAGACAGTGGTTGTGCGGGGGATTGGTAGCCGAAGCGCCTGAGCAAAATAGCGGGGAAGCTGGTGTTCAGGGCGCCTCTTTGGGTCACCTTTCTGGCGCGACAGAAAGGTGACTCGGCTGCCGGGCCGAGACCCGGCGCGGCCTCGCCAGAGAACAAGATGACCTTGAACAAAACACCAGGCGCTGCGCACCAAAGAGCCTCAGGCGCGCCGCGCCTCCCGCGCGGCCTCCGTGGTGCGCACCATCCCGTCCGGCCTCGCATAAGTGCCTACGAGATAACCTCCCGCAATGCCGTGCGCCCGCAGCGCATCGAGCACCGCCCCCCGCCCCGGCGTGCCACCCAGCTGGGCGCCGGCCTCCAGTGCGAACACCTGGAACACATAGCGGTGAGTGCCGTGGCCGGGTGGCGGATCGGGCGGTAGCCAGCGCGCCCTCAGGTAGGAATTGCGGCCGGCCGTGACGTCGGCAATCGGGTCATGGCCCGGGCTTGGCAATGCGCCGGGCGCCAGTGAGCCGTTCGCTCCCTCCAGGCCCACCACGATGGCATGCACGAGCGGCTGCGGCGTGGGCGCATCGGCATCCTCGACGATCACCACCACGGAGTCGGCCTGCGGCGGCACACCGGACCACTGCAACGGTGGCGACACCCCTGCGCCGTCGGCGGTGTAGTCGGCCGGTATCGGGGCATGGTCCGCGAAGGCGAGGCTCGCCACGCTGAGGGCCCCTGCGCCTTGGCGCAGGTCCACCTGGTTGAAGGCGATCTTGTCGAGGCCGGCACGCCTGTCGCGCAACGCAAGGCCCACGGCATCGGGCAGGTGTTCGAGCATGTTGGAACTCCTCGGAAGGAACCCCCATTAACCGACAATCCGCTCCCTGGGGGAACCCGCCGCCGACCCATTGACATGTGGGAATGCGCCGACTCCGGGAGCCACTGCCATCCCGCCGTGCCGCGGCGGTTCGTCGGACGGCGATGCCGGCCTGGAACCCCTCAAGGCCCCCACCGTCTCAGCGCGACAACCGCTCGATGCCCAGCAACTTCAGCACCCGCCGCTCGAACACAGGCTCGGAGCTGCCGGTCTTCATCTTGAAGAGGAAATACTTCTCGTAGGCCACCTTGGCCAGGTGCACCCACTTGCCCTTGCGGAACCAGTTGACGTTGCGCGGGGGAATCTGCGGGAGCGCAACGAACGCCATGCCGGTGTCGCCCATGTCGGCCAGGCAGATGGCATTCCAGCTTCCCTGGTGGGTGGCCGCCTTGCCGGCCAGCTCATCGGCGATGTTGTGCACGATGGCGGTCACCATCGTTTCGATCATGAAGCCGGTCTTCGGGGCGCCCGTGGGCACGGGCGTGGCTTCCACCGGCGGGATGGCGATGCAGACGCCGGCCGCGAAGATGTTCTTGTACTTCCTGCTGCGCTGGTGCTCATCCACCAGCACAAAGCCGCGCGGGTTGCACAGGCCTTCCACGGCCGCCACGGCATCGACGCCCTTGAACGCGGGCAGCATCATGCTGAACTTGAAGGGCAGCTCATGCTCCTTCTTCACGCTGCCGTCTTCGTCGAGTTCGGTGACGAACATCTTGCCGGCTTCCACGCGGGTGACCTTGGCGTTCGTGATCCATTTGATGTGGTTGTTGCGGAACTCGCTTTCCAGCATGGATTTCGAATCCCCCACGCCCCCGAGCCCCAGGTGGCCGATGTAGGGCTCGCTGGTCACGAAGGTCATGGGCACCTTGTGGCGCAGCTTGCGGCGCTGCAGGTCCCTGTTGACGATGAACGCAAATTCGTAGGCCGGGCCGAAGCACGATGCGCCAGGCATCGCGCCAATGAGGACAGGCCCCGGTTCCTCGAGGAATTGTTCGTAGGCATCGCGGGTCTTCTCGGCATGATCGACAGCGCAGATGGACTGCGTGTGGTGCTCCGGCCCTGAACCCGGCACCTCGTCGAACGACAGCTTGGGCCCCGTCGTGATGAGGAGGTAGTCGTAGGTCAGGCGCGTGCCATTCTGGAGTTCGAGCGCATTGGCCTCGGGGTCAATGCGATCCACGCGCTGGGCGACGAATTCGATGTCCTTCTTTTCTAGGTACGGACGGATCGGAAAGGTGATCGCATCCCGCTCACGCCAGCCCACGCCCAGCCATGGGTTCGAAGGCACGAACTGAAAGTACTCCAGCGCATTGACGACCGTGATGCGGTGAGTGCGGGGCAGCGCGGCACGCAACTCATAGGCCGCTGACATGCCGCCGATGCCGGCACCCAGAACAATGATGTGGGCCATGGTGTCTCCTCGTTGGTGGGGGCGATGAAGTCAAAGCGTCTGGCCGAATCGCTTGACTGGAATCGTTGGACGCTCGAGCGTGGGTCGACTTGAGAAACCATGGCCCATGCGTTCGTCGGGATGGAGGCGATGCCGCAGGCGACTCGTCGTGCAGCGGCATCTGGTGGCAGTCCGGTGCTTTGCACATCGGTCTCGTCGGGCCTCATCGCATGCAGGGGCATGAAACATTGTGCAGACCGGCATGTGCGTCGGACAGTGGGTGTTTTTCTGATTGCACGTGATCGCATCGGAGGTGGCGGACCGTGCGGCTTGAGGAAGACGCCGTGGGCAGCATGCTTTGGCTTGCCTTCAGCATCCGCCCCGAACGCCGAGCTTGCGCAGGATGATCTCCAGCGGGCACCAGCAGGTGAATGCGCTTTGCACCAAGTTGGCGCCGACGAACGCGGTCAGGGCCAACCACCAGCTGCTCGCATACAGCGGGCTGCCAGGCGTGCCGAGCGCGAGCGAGACGAGGATCAATGTGCCTGCGAACAGGCGGACGATTTGCCAGGAGGTCATGCCGATGCGCTTTCATGTGGGAAGACAGTGGAGTGGGCTGCCGGAGACCGTTGGTAGGCCATGAAGTACAGCAGCGGGATCACGACCAGCGTCAGCACGGTGCTGACGAGGATCCCGAAGATCATCGAGATGGCCAGGCCATTGAAGATCGGGTCATCGAGGATGAAGAAGGCGCC
>Ga0070659_100000875_pt1 | contig 22001 bp, 21 predicted proteins | sample KBSC23metaG_FD_64666 | JGI IMG/M metagenome (GOLD analysis project Ga0070659, IMG submission 64666) | Corn rhizosphere microbial communities from Kellogg Biological Station, Michigan, USA - KBS C2-3 metaG | ecosystem: Host-associated > Plants > Roots > Rhizosphere > Soil ... | reverse complement strand
CCCATCGACACGGTCGGGAACTCCCAGAACTGCGGCATCAGCCGCGGATGCGGGTACGAGCTCAAACCGTGCGGCGCCTTGCTCTTCTCCTGGCGGAACCCGTCGAGATCCTGTTCGCTCAACCGGCCCTCGAGGTAGGCGCGGGCGTACATGCCGGGGGAGGCGTGCCCCTGGTAGAAGACCTGGTCGCCGCCGCCCGGGTGGTCCTTGCCACGGAAGAACCAGTTGTGGCCGACCTCGTACAGGGCGGCGGATGAGGCATAGGTGGAGATGTGGCCGCCGACGGCGATGCCCGGGCGCTGGGCGCGGTGGACGGTGATCGCGGCATTCCAGCGGATCCAGGCGCGGTACCGGCGCTCGAGGTCTTCGTCGCCCGGGAACGCGGGCTCGTTCTCGGGCGCGATGGTGTTGATGTAGTCGGTCGTCGGCACCATCGGCACGCCGAGCTGCAGGTCTTTGGAGCGCTTCAGCAGGCTGAGCATGATGTCGCGAGCGCGGCCGTGGCCCTTCGCGGCCACCAGCTGATCGAGCGAGTCCTGCCATTCGGCTGTCTCGTCCGGGTCCGAGTCGGTGTGAGTGACCGAATACGGGTCCTGGTCGTTCACCGTCACCGGTGACCTCTTTCTCTCAGTGGCGACATGACCGGGTGACGGTCATGCGAGCGGTCGCGCAGGCATCCGGAATCCGGGTTGCGGTCGGGAAGCCATTCGTGCGCATCCACTCTAGTTCGGCCGACCATCTGTCGCCGTCGCTGCGCCGTGCGATCACGGCGAAGACGGGACGTCGGGCGTATCATCGTGCGCTGGACCTCCCGCAGGTCACGAAAGGACGCACAGCACTCATGGCTCTCGAGAACGACACCCAGGCACCCGACTTCGACCTGGCCAATCAGTTCGGCGAGCACATCCGGCTCAGCGACTTCCGCGGCAAAAAGCCGGTCACGCTGGTGTTCTTCCCGCTCGCCTTCTCGTCGACCTGCACCGGCGAGTTGTGCGCGCTGCGCGACAATCTCTCGCTGTTCCAGAGCAACGGCGTCGAACTGATCGGCATCTCGGTCGATTCCAAGGCCAGCCTGCGCGCCTGGGCCGACCAGGAGGGCTACGACTTCACTCTGCTTGCCGACTTCTGGCCGCACGGCGCCGTCGCCAAGGAGTACGGCGTCTTCCTGGAGGAGAAGGGCTTCGCCAACCGCGCGACGTTCGTGATCGACCTCAAGGGCGTCATCCGGGCCTCCTTCATCACGGCACCCGGCGAGGCTCGGCAGATCGAGGAATACCGCGCGGCGCTCGACGAGGTGCTGCCGGCTCACGTCTGAGCGGCTACGTGATAAGCGCGTTCAGGTCAGGATGTTGACCGCGCGCGCGATCACGAGCGCCAGCAGTCCGAACCCGGTGATCGCCTGCACCGCCATGAGCGCCTTGGCGCGGATTGTGAACGGCATCACGTCCGTGGGGCTGAAGGCGATCATGTTCGACAGCGAGAAGTACAGGTAGTCGAAGTACGCGGGGCGCCACGGAACCGGTTTGCCGAGATCCTCTTGGGGAAAGCGGAAGTCCCGCGCCTCCGGGTCGGCGGGCAGCCGGCGCGATACCGGCCCCCGCCCGTCAAGTTCCCAGTAGACGAGCCCGAAGGCGATGATGTCGGTCGCCCAGACCTGCGCCGAGTTCAAGAGCACGGTCGGCCCGTGGGCGCTGCCGCTCAGCAGCTCACGGAAGATTCCGATGACCTCGACCTGGTTGAAGCACACCAGCACGGCGGCGAGGGCGATACCCAGCCAACGGGACCAGGCCGTCTCCCGGGTGAAATGGTGCGGGTTCAGGATGATCAAGGGGATCGCCATCAGGGTCGTCACCGTCGGCAGGATCCAGCGCGGTACGCCGATAAAACTCGGCGGCAGGAGGGTATAGATCACCACCGCGACGACCACGGCCACGATCGCCGGCCAGCGGGATTCCGGCTTCTCGGTGACCCGCGGGGCAGATCGGGTAGCGGCCATGCTGCGAGTGTATGGCCGAGGATCGGTAGCATCGGGGAGCACGCACGGGCTCTTAGCTCAGTTGGTTAGAGCGCCACGTTTACACCGTGGATGTCGGGGGTTCGAATCCCTCAGGGCCCACCGCGGCGCGACCCGGTACGGTCGCACCATGCAGATCGATCCGCTTCTGGCACCTGTGCTCGCGGAACTCGCCGGCCCGCCGCCGGTCGATGTGGCCGCTCTGCGCGCCGGCGAGCTCGCCACCGCTCGGCGGATCGAGGGGACGCTCACCTCGCGGGTGCCGGACTCGGTGCGGGTTCGCGATGCGGTGATTCCGGGTGAGACGCCGATCCCGATCCGCATCTACACGCCCGAGAGCGAGCGCCTGCGTGCCGGGTTGCTGTTCGCGCACGGCGGGGGCTGGGCATCCGGCTCGATCGAGGCGGCGGACGGGCATTGCGGCGACATGGCTGCCGGTGCCGACGTCGTCGTGGTCAGCGTCGACTACCGGCTGATCCCGGAGCATCCCTTCCCGGCCGGTCTCGATGACGTCTCGACCGCGCTGAGCTGGTTGGAGGCGCACGCCGAGGAGCTGGGGGTGGATGCCGCGCGCCTGGCGATCGGCGGAGAGAGCGCCGGCGCCAACCTGGCCGCCGCGGCCGCGATCATGGCGCGAGATGCCGGCGGGCCGCAGCTGCAGCTGCAGTTGTTCGAGGTCGCGGTGCTCGACCTCACCGACACGATGACCGAATCGCGGACCGAGGTGCTCGAGCAGATGCCCGACTTCGCGCACAGCCTGGAGGCGGTGCGGGATGCCTATGTGGCGTCGGGCGCCGATCCGCACGATCCGCGGGTCTCGCCGCTGCTCGCGCCCGACCTCAGCGGGCTACCGACGACCCTGCTGCTCGCGGCCGAGGTCGATCCCATTCGCGACGACTCGGCCGCCTATGCCGCGCGGTTGACTGCAGCGGGCGTGACGGCTCGCAGCCGGACGTTCCCGGGGATCGTGCATGGCACCGAGACGTTCACGCTGTTACTTCCGTCTGCGCGTGAATGGCTGGCGGAGTGCGTGGGGGCGCTGCGCGCCATCTGAGGCGCGGGCCGGCTCTGCCGCCGTCGCGCGCCGGGCTTCTCGGCGCTGGCGCCAGCGCTCCACCTCGGCGTCGGGGTCGCGCAGCGCCGTGACCACGGGTGGGCCGCCCAGCAGCTGCCGCCGGGCCTCGATCACCCGGCGGTTGAAATCGTCGAGCGTCTCGCGCACCTCGCGCTCCGACACGATGGCGTCGAGGCGCGCATCCATGCCCGCGTCCTCGGTGCGCAGCGTCAACGCGGGCGGGCCGAGTCCGGTGATGTTCTCGCGCTCGATCTTGCGACGGATCCACCAGTCCGGATCGTGCACCTCACCGAGGTTCTCGATGGGCTTGCCGGCGCCCGGGAGGTCGTCGAAGTCGCCGTTCCGCATCGCCTGCTGCAGGCGGACCTCGACGTATTGTGCGCGCAGATCCATGCTGCGTCGAGCGGCGGCGACGTCCGTGTCGTTCTCGTCTGGCGGGTCCTTCTGCTCCACCGATCGATTTTATCGAGGGTCCCCTGGTGCACGCCGGTATCGTGCAACGGTGGAGAATCGGGGCGTCACGGGCATCGTGGCGCTGCTGGTCGCCTCGCTGCTGTGGGGGACCACGGGAACGACCGCGACCTTCTTCCCCCGGGACGTCGGCCCGCTCGCCGTCGGCGCCAGCACCATGGGAATCGGCGGGCTCCTGCTGCTCGCGACCGCTCCGCGGCTGTCGCTCACGGTGCTGCGGGATCGCAGCGGCCTCCGCTGGGCGGCCCTGGGAGCGTTCGGCGTGTTCGTGTATCCGCTCGCCTTCTACTCGGCGATGCAGCTCGCCGGTGTCGCGGTCGGAAACGTGGTCGCCCTGGGGTCCGGCCCGGTGTTCGCGGCCGTCTTCGAGTGGATCGGCGAACGCCGACCCCTCTCGCGGCGCTGGGCGGTATCGACCGCGCTGGCCGTGCTCGGTATCGCGGGGCTGGCTCTGGGACGGCAGGCGGGCTCGGGCGCCGTCCTGGTCGGCAACCATGCCGGCACGGCGGTCGGTATCGGCCTCGGGCTGCTCGCCGGGGCGGCGTACGCGCTGTACACCTACGCGTCGTCGCGGGCGATCCAGTCCGGGCTGCCGAGCCGCGGCGTGATGGGCGCGATGTTCGGCATGGGCGCTGTGCTGCTGTTGCCAGTGCTCCTGATCACCGGGGCACCCCTGATGCAGTCGTGGTCCACAGTGGCGATCGCCGGCTATCTGGCGATCGGACCGATGTTCGCCGCCTATCTGCTGTTCGGGATCGGCCTGCGCACGGTTCGCAGCTCATCAGCGACCACGATCACACTGCTCGAGCCGGTGGTCGCCACCCTGTTGGCCGTTCTCGTCGTCGGCGAGCGCCTGGAAGCGGTCGGATGGATCGGGCTGCTCCTGGTATTCGCCGGGCTCGCCGTGCTCGTTACGGCCCGTCATCAGCCCAAAAGCGGCGGTGCGACCCTAGAATCCGGAGCATGACCGACGTTCCTGCGGACCCAGGGGGCTCGGACCCTCAGCCCGCGACGCCGTCGGATCCTCCGCTCCGGCGGTCCACCTACTCGCCGCCCCCGCCGGGAGCCGAACCGCCGACCTTCGACGACGATGCGCTCGCCGAGGCTCTCGCCGAAGAAGTCCGGCCGTACACGCAGCCGATCTCGCTGCCGAAGCCCGCTCCGGCTGCGGCGCCGGCGGCAGCCGAGCCTGCGGCTGCGGAGCCCGCTCCGGCGCCCATCCCAGACGCGGCTGCACCCGAACCCGCCCCCGTGTCGTGGAACGGCGTGGCCATGCCCGCTGCCGCGCAGGGCGACGAGGAGTTGTTGCGCAGCCTCGGGGGCGCGTCCACCCTCGAGGCGATCGAACGCCTGGAACAGGAGCTGAAGTTGAGGGCGAGCGGAGAGGCGCCCACGATCGACACCGCTCAGACGCCACCCGCTGCCGCCGAGCCGCCCGCAGCTCCCGAGCCGCCCGCAGCTCCCGAGCCGCCCCTGGTACCCGAGCCGTCGACCCCTGCCGCCGCCGAGCCCGAGCCCGCACTGGATCACCCGGCGCCCGGTCATTTCTTCCCGGCGGCTTTCGAACCGATCGCCCCGCCCGCCGCCGACACGCAACGTTCAGAGGTTCCGACTCCGCCGGCCGCTCCGCTGCTTCCCGAGGTCGACGAGAGTTTGATCGACCCAGCGGCCGCCGCTGAACTGAATGCGGCGGCATCCCACACCGAAGACGGATGGTGGGCGGCGGCCGAGCCGGTCGACGCGGTTTGGGACGTGCCTGCAGCGCCCGCGGAGACGGCACCCGTCGAGCCGAGGCCGGCCGAGCCCGCACCCGCCGAGCCCGCACCCGCCGAGCCCGCATTCGCCGAGTCGACGAGGGAGCCGGACGCATTCCCGGCGACCCCGCTCCCGTACTCGACGGAACCACCGGTCGGCCCTGAGGCGCCGGACTGGTTGGATGCCCCACCGCCCTCCTTCGATCCGCCCGAACTGGTGGAGCCGCCGTCCCGCCCGCTGACGGTCGACGACATGGCGCAGTTGCCCAAGCCGCTCCCGACCGAGCAGCCCAAGGTCGAAGACCGGGCCGAGCTGCCGCCGCCTCCTGGCTACGAGAACATTCCGATCATGTGGGGCGACGTGGCCGCAGCGCCGCCGCCGGTCCCGCCGAACATGATCTTCTCCGCCGACCCGACGGCGCCCCCGATTCAGCCGCCCCCGATCGTCGTGACGGGCGGCGCGCAGCCGGGCAGCGAAGCCTCCACGCTCGATCACAACGACGACGACGTGATCGACGAGGTCGATCGTGTGTCGGGTACCGGCGCCATCCCGGTCTCGAGCGCGGGCACCGCCGAACCGCTGTCGCCGCCCTCGGAGCCGATCGCGACGATCCGGCTCAGCGAGAACGAGCCGGCAATGGTCGACGCGAAGCCTCAGCAGCCGCCCGCCTTCGAGATCGAGCCCACCGGGCCCGAACCGACCGCGCTCGATCTGCGGGCCGGACGCGCGGCGCGGCTGTTCTGGCTCTGGTTCGCGGCGAACTCCTCGGTGCTCAGCCTGGGGCTCGGTGCGGTGCTTCTGGGATCCGGAATGAGTCTGCGGCAGGCCATCGTCGCGACGCTGGCGGGAGTGGCGATCTCGTTCCTGCCGCTCGGACTCGGCACCCTGGCCGGCAAATGGAGCGGGCAGCCCACCATGGTCGTCTCGCGAGCGGCCTTCGGCCACGCCGGCAACATCCTGCCCGCCCTGCTGGCGGTGGTGACCCGGGTGCTGTGGGGCGGCGTGCTGCTGTGGCTGCTGTCCAGCGCGGTCGCTCAGGTGCTGGTCGGCGCCGGGTTGGATGCCGGCCTCGGCACCACCGTGTGGCAGTTGGTCGGCCTGGTGGGCGGCTTCGTGGTCGCGGCGATCGTCGCGGTGTTCGGCTACGGGTTCATCGCCAAGCTGCAACTCGTGCTGAGCATCCTGACCGCACTGCTCATCGTCGGCGCGGCCGTGCTCACCTACCAGCACCTGGACTTCGCCAAGGCGCTGACCGTTCCCGACGGCTCGTGGATCCTCGTGATCTCGGGCGCGGCCCTGGTCTTCAGTGTCGTCGGCCTGACCTGGGTGCACTCCAGTTCCGACCTGGCGCGCTACCAGCGGCCGGCGAGCTTCGGCGGATCGTCGATGCTGTGGGCCACCTTCGGCGCCACCCTGCCGCCGTTCGCGCTGATCGCGTGGGGGGCGATGCTGGCCGCATCCGACCCGTCGCTGGCCAAGGGCCTGCGCAGCAACCCGCTTGCCGCGATCGCGGGCTTGCTGCCCGCCTGGTACCCGGCGCCGCTGCTCGCGGCGGCGGCGCTGGGCCTGCTGTCGAGCGCCGTGCTGACCATGTACTCCGGTGGATTCGCCCTGCAAGCCCTCGGGGTGCGTACGCGCCGCAGTCTGACCACCTTCGTGAGCGCGATCCTGGTGCTGGCCGTCGGCGGCGCGCTGGTGTTCGTGGTCACCGACTTCGGTTCGCTGCTGCGCGATCTCGTGGTCACCGTGGCGGTGCCGGTCGCCGCCTGGGCGGGGATCTTCGCTGCCGAGATGATGATCCGGACCCGGCGCTTCCATGCCGCGTCGCTGCTGGCCCCAGGCGGTCTGTATCCCCAGGTCCGCTGGATCAACTTCCTCGCGCTCATCATCATCAGCGCGGTCGGCCTCGGACTGGTGACCTCGAGCATCCCGGCGCTCGGCTGGGAAGGGTTCCTCTACGGGCTTCTCGGCATCGGACCGCACGACCTGCTCGCCAGCAGCGACGCCGGCGTGTTCGTGGCCCTGCTGCTGGGCATCCTCGTTCCCCTGATCACCGGGGTGCCCGCGATCCGCAAGCAGGAACGCTCGCCGGCGCCGAACTAGCGCCGCCCTCGCGCGGCGTGGCGCGCTCCTAGACTGAGGGGATGCCGACCACCCTCGCCGACGCGGACGCCGCGATCTCGGCGCTCTGGCCTCCGGCAGGGGCCGAGAGCTGGGATGCGGTCGGCCTGATCGCCGGAGATCCCGAGACCGAGGTGCGCGCCATCCATCTCGCCGTGGATGCCGTGCCCGAGACCGTCGACGAAGCTCTGGAGTTCGGTGCCCAACTGCTGCTGACGCACCACCCGCTGCTGCTCCGCGGCGTGACCAGCGTGGCCGAGGACCGCTACAAGGGCGTCGTGCTCGGCCGGCTGATCCGGGGTGGGGCCGCGCTGATCGCCGCCCACACCAATGCCGACGTGGTCGCCCGGGGAACTTCGGCGGTGCTGGCCGAGCGGCTCGGACTGCTCGACACGCGACCGCTCGAGTCGGGCTCCGATCCGTCGATCGGGCTGGGCAGGGTCGGCCGGCTGCCCGTCGCGACCACGCTCGGGGCTCTCGCGCGCATGATCGCCGACACCTTGCCGGCCACCGCCCAGGGGGTGCGAGTCGCGGGGGAGTACCAGCAGCCGGTGACCACCGTCGCGGTCTGCGCGGGTGCCGGCGACTCGTTGCTGGCGAACCCGGAGGTCGCGGCGGCCGACGTCTTCGTGACCAGCGATCTGCGTCATCATCCGGCGTCCGAAGCTCGGGAGCGGGCGCGGCTCGGCCGCGGCCCGGCCCTGATCGACGTCTCGCACTGGGCCAGTGAGTGGCTCTGGCTGGATGTCGCGGCCGAGCAATTGCGCTCCGCGCTTCCCGGCGTGGCCGTCACCGTCAGCGAGCTGCGCACCGACCCGTGGGATTTCGCGATCGTCTGAGCCGAATATCCCGCCCCGCATCCCGACCGATGAACCCGCAGTACCGAACGGAGACCGCATGGCCCTGAAGGCCTCGCCAGACGACCAGGCGCTGCTGCTCGAGCTGCAAGCGCTCGACACCAAGCTGCAGCAGTTGGGGCATCGCGCTGCCAACCTGCCCGAGCTGGCGACGATCGCGGGGCTCGCGACGGTGCGCGACGGGCTGCGCACCACGGTCGCCGAGGCCGCCGGCGCGTACGAAGACGCCGAGCTGGAGCTCAAGCGGACCGAGGCCGATGTCGCCGTCGTCGAGGCGCGGGTCGCGCGCGACAAGGAGCGGATGCAGTCCAGCGCCTCGGTGAAGGACGTCGCCGCGTTCGAGCAGGAGCTCGCCGCCCTCGCGAAGCGCCAGAGCGACCTGGAAGACATCGAACTCGCCGTCATGGAGTCCCTCGACGAGAAGACCAAGGCGCTGAGCGATGCGCGGGCGCAGCTCGAGGCGGTCGACGCCAAGATCGCCGAGGCATCCGCGGCGAGAGACACCGCGCTGGGCGCGCTCGACGGCGACAAGGCCGCCGCCGTCTCCGAGCGCGACGCGCTGGCGGCCCGGATCCCGGACGACCTTCTCGCGCTCTACGAGAAGCAGCGCGCGCGCTACGGCGTGGGCGCCTCGCACTTGCGCGGCGGCGTCTCGAGCGCGAGCGGTGTGGCTCTGAACTCCTCGGATATGAACGTGGTGCGGGCGGCGGCACCCGATGACGTGCTGCTCTGCCCGGACTCGAACGCGATCCTGGTGCGCACAAACGAATCGGGCCTGTAGTGGCCGTCGCATTCCGCGCCAACCCTCCCGCTGCGGGCGAGCCGCGCGAACTCATCGTCGAGGCCGACGGGGGCTCCCGTGGCAACCCCGGGGTGGCCGCAGGCGGCAGCGTGGTGATCGATCCCGTGACCGGCGAGGTGCTCGCCGAGCTCGGCGTCTACGTGGGGACCACGACCAACAATGTCGCCGAGTACAACGGGATGATGGCCGGCGTCCGCCGAGCCCTCGAGATCGACCCGCATGCCGTGCTGCACGTGCGCCTCGACTCCAAGCTCGTGGTCGAGCAGATGAGCGGCCGGTGGAAGATCAAGAACGCCGTGCTCGCCGATCTCGCGGCCGAGGCCCGCAGCATCCTCTCGGGCACCCCGGTCTCGTTCGAGTGGATCCCGCGCGCCGAGAACGCGCGCGCTGACCGCCTCGCCAACGAGTCGATGGACAAGCGGGCGTCGTTCAGCCGCTGATCAACTGCCGCGGTCGCTCGGGCTCAGATTCAACTCATCGCCCGCATTGATCCGGGAACTACTCGTCGTCAGCCGGGTCGGGTTCAAATAGTAGAGATCGTCGAGTGTGATGTTGAAGCGCGTGCTGATGCGATCAAGGGTGTCACCGGATGCAATGAGGTACCTGCGGGGTGACCCATTCGCGCCATCCGTGACGGTGCCGGAGGCTCCAACGGTAGAACCAGAGTCGACGGGATGGGGCGGCTTTCTCAGCGGAGGGATGCTCCAGCTGAGCTGCGCTGCGCCGTCGGTGGTGAGCGCGCAGCCATCGGAGGCGCGCGGTGCCGTAACGGCGATCGCGGTGAAGAACGTCGGGTCGAGCAGGTCGGGGTGGGAGCCGTCGGGCTCCAGGAGGAGCACCAGATGCAGCCCGATGAGCTTTTCGGGGATGTCTGGCGAGGTCCATGTGCTGGGGTCGCCGAAGCCAACTCCCCAGGAGTCGTAGCATCCAGGGCGGGTTTTCCGTGCGGCGATGTGAAGTTCGTCGCCCGCTGGGGCTTCAAAGTCGGCCAACTGGAGCTCGAAATCGCTCGCGGTCTTGACCACCCGCACCGACCCACGCACGAGGCCCGCTGTGCCGAAGTCGCCCGTGGCGACGACGGTCCCGGTCCTGATCTGCGTGAAATCCGGAAGCGATGTGCTCTGCGTGCAGCCGGTGAGGGCGATTGCGACCGCAGCCGCGAGCGCAAATACCAATGGCAGCCGGATCATGAGCGTTCCTCCTGTGCACATCGTTACACACCGCGGCTACGCTTGACCACGCAAACGGGTCGGCCAGGCGGTCGCGTCATCCGGCTTCGGCCGGGTGCCGAGGAACGTCCGGGCTCCACAGAGCAGGACGGTGGGTAACACCCACCCGGAGCAATCCGCGAGAAAGTGCAACAGAGAGCAGACCGCCTCCGGCCTTCGGGCCGGCGGTAAGGGTGAAACGGTGGTGTAAGAGACCACCAGGGGCCCGAGTGATCGGGCTCGCTGGGTAAACCTCGTCCGGAGCAAGGTCAGACAGGGAACGTTGAGGCTGCTCGCCGAGTTCCCGGGTAGACCGCTAGAGGGCCGCGGCAACGTAGTCCCGAGAGAGATGGCCGTCACGGATGTCGTGGCAACACGACAACCGGACAGAACCCGGCGTATCGGCCGGCCCGTTTGCCTCAGCGAGTGACGAGCTCGCGGATGCCGGGCGTCGCGCGGAGCTCGCCGCTGCGAGCGACGGTCAGCGCGTCGATGTCAAACCGCGCCGTCAGGTCATCGAGAGTCGCCGATCCTCCCGACACGATCGCGGTGGCCAGCACGTCGGCCGTCACGATGTCGTCGGCCAGCACGGTCACCTGCGCGAACTCGGCGGCTTCGCGCCCGCGGGTCCAGATGTGGTCGCCGCGTTCGGCGGATCCGGATGTCGCGGCCGCACGCCGCCCGCCCACCAGCGGCAGCCCGGTCAGCAGGCCCGCCCGGTCGGCGGGATCGACGATTCCCACCACCCACGGAGCTCCCGGCCCCGCCGCCCGGCTCACCAGCACGTCGCCTCCGACGTTGAGGCACCAGTCACCGTCGCCGCCCAGCGCACGGCCGGCCTCGGCCATCGCCCAGGCCTTGACGATCCCGTTCAGGTCGACGGTGCCATCCGGTCGATGCGGGGTAAACGCGCCGCCGGTTTCGCCGCGCCAGCCGAGCGCGGTCGCGTAGACCTCGCGCAGCTCGGCGCTGGCGTCGAGCAGCTCGAGCGACCCGTCGGCGATGCGCCGCAGCTCGGAGTCGGACCGGTACAGGCTGAATCGGCGGTCGGCGGCGTCGAACACAGCACGTACGGCATCGAGCAGGGCCGGGGATCCCGCCCGGTCCAGCGACACCACCGTGCCCATGGTCTCGAAGGTCGCGCGAGTCATGGTCAGCCCGTGAATCCCGCCTGATCGAGCGCCGCCTGCAGGGACATCAGGTAGCCCTCGCTGGTGTAGGTGGCACCGCCGATCGTGGAGACGTTCGCCGACTGGGCCTGAAGCACCTCGCTGCGCAGCATCGGGTCTGCCTGATTGCTGATCTGGACCGATCGCCCACCCTGGTTGGTCTTCTGCAGCACTTTGACGTCAGTGATCTTGCCGCCCGAGATCACCGCGGCGACCTGCATCGGCCCGAAGGGGGTCTGCTCGGTCGCGCCCGTGAAGGTGCCGTCTTTGGCTGGTCCGCTCGATCCGGTCGTTCCCGTTGACCCGGACGAGGTTCCGCCCGAGGTGCCCGAGTTGGACGCCGACCCGCCGGAGGTCGTTCCTGTGCCGGTCGTGGACGACGTGCGACCGGCCGTCACGGCCGACCCGATCTGGAAGCCCGCGATCAGAACCCCCGCCGACGCGATGACGCTCGCGACAACTGCCCGGCGCCTCATAGCTCGAAGCTCTCGAGATGGATCTGGTGCTCAGGCAGACCGGCGGCCCGGGCGTCAGCCACCACGGCCTCCGCCCAGCGCTGCGGGCCGCACACGTAGAGGTCGGAGCGATCCAGATCGGGGAACACGCTGCGCAGGGTCACGCCACGCGCGGCATCGTGCTGCGACATCCAGCTGTTGCGGGCTCGGGGGCCGACCATGGCGAACAGCTCGGCACCGCGGGCCTCGGCCAGCTTGCGCATCTCGCTCCAGAGGAAGGTCTCGTCGTCGGTCGACGAGCGCACCAGCACGGTCGCCTCACCCCTCGCCAGCTGGGAGCCTTCGAGCAGCGCGCGGGCGGGGGTGATGCCGATGCCGGCGGCGACGATCGCCAGCTTGGGCGAGGTGCGTGCGGCGTCCGTGAAGATCCCGTAGGGCCCGGCGAACGAGACCCGGGTTCCGGGCTTGACCGCGGCCAGTCGGCGGGTGCCGGGGCCGAGCACCCGCACGGTGATGCGCGCGCGGCGGTCGGTCGGCACGGCCGACAGCGAGATCGGGTGCGAGTGCCACCAGGTGCGCGCCGTCCAGAAGCGCCAGATCAGGAATTCTCCGCCCGCGGCGCCGAGCGCGCGCAGGTCGCGGCCGGTCAGGTGGATCGACGCGACGTCCGGGGCGATCCACTCCACCTGCTGCACGCGGATGTCGTGCGCCCACGACTTGAACAGCGGAACCGCGAAGCGGAAGATCACGATCGCGCCGATCGCGAGCACGTACAGCCCGATCCAGTAGACCCGCTGCACGGTCCCTTCGGCGAGGGTTCCGCCGATGCTCAACTGGTGCGGCAGGGCGAAGATCACGGCCGCGTAGCTGAGCAGATGGATCACGTGCCAGAACTCGTAGGGGAATTTGCGTCGCACCGCCACCAGCGAGGTCACGACGACTGCGATGAGCAGCGCGGTGCCCACCACGGCGGTGATCATGTCGGGGAGGGCCAGCATCGGGCCGATCTCGGCGATCGGATTGATACCGCTGGAGGCTCCATAACCGGCCAGCAGCAGCGCGGCGTGACCGAGGATCAGGTAGAGGGCCGGCTTGCCGAGCTGCCGGTGCAGCCCGATCGCTCGGTCGTGCCCGACGGCGCGGTCGATCAGCGGCACTCGGGCCGCAAGAACCAGCATGAGCAGGATGAAGTCGGTGCCGATCAGTCCGGTCACGATCCCCAGGGCGGTGAGGAAGCTGCCGACGTCTTTGACGTCAGCGAGCCCGCCGGATGCGAGGTAGAGCGACGCCGCGACCGGTCCGGACACCCAGGCGATGACGACCAGCAGGTCCGAGATCGCCGAACGACGGCGGAACCGGGCTCGCGGCGACGGGCGGTTGCCGCTCGACTGCGGCAGGGCCGGCCTGCTGACGTTCTGAATGGTCACGACTCCCTCTCCTGGCTGCTCAGGGGCGGGTCGTCCCCTCAGCGTCGTGTCCATGATGCTCACGGCAGCTATGCGTCGTCAGTGAGCGAAGCAGGTTGTGGATGTGAGTCCTCACAGACGCGGAATCGTCACCCGGACCTCGAGTCCGGGGTTCTGATTGCTGATCGCCACGTCGCCGCCCGCGCGGACCGTGATCGCCTTCACCAGCGCCAACCCCAAGCCGCTGCCACCGCTGTTCGAGCTCCGCGCGTCATCGGGTCGGCTGAAGCGGTCGAACGCTCGCGGCAGGAACGACTCCGGCACCCCGGGGCCGTCGTCGCGCACCGTGAGCACCGCCTCGTCGCCATGCGTCGCGACCTGGACCTGGATCGAACCCCCGTGTCCGATCGCCGCGACAGCGTTGCCGAGCAGGTTGTCGAGCAGGCGGCCGAGCGTCGCGCGGTCCAGGGGATACCGGGTGCCAGGAGGCAGATCGGCCGCGAACCCGATGCGGGCGTCCTTGGGGACGGCGAGCAACCGGGCGCGGTCGACGGCCTCACCGAGTTCGTCGGCCAGTTCGCTCTCGCTCATGGCTCCGAGTTCGGGCGATTGCTCGAGCCTGGCCAGTTCGAGCAGGTTGCCGGCGAGGGATGACAGGCGCGCGACGGACGCCTCCGCCGCCATGATCTCCTGCCGCAGCGCATCCGGGTCGTCGAAGTCGTCATGCGCCAGCTCGAGCTGGGTGCGCAGCGCTGCCAGCGGGGTGCGCAGTTCGTGGGCGGCATCCGACACCATCTGCTTCTCACGGTCGACCGACAGGCGGATGCGCTGGAGGAAGGCATTGAGGGTCGCGGCGAGCTGCGCCAACTCGTCGCCCGAGGGGTCGACCGGGAGGAGGTCGGCATCCACCGAATCGCCGAGTTCGCCCGCACGGCGGCGCAGCCGCTCGACCGGGCGGAGGGCGGCGCGCGCGAGCAGCCAGGACGCGAGCACGAAGGCAGCCAACAGGGCGGCTCCTCCGATGATCAGGACCCGGTCGAGGCCCTCTTCCGCGAGTTCGTGGGCCGCTCCGCTCCGCGCGGCCCAGAGCTGCCAGGTGCCGTCCGCGGTCGTGAAGGTACGGCTCGCCAGCGTGTACGGGACGCCATCGGCCGTGGTGCGGATGACCCGGTGGTCGCCATTCTCATGCTCGACCCGCTCCTGCAGCTCTTTCGGCATCGTGTTCTGCTCGACCGCTCCACTCGGATCGCGGATCTCGACGAGCACGCCTGGTCCAGGTTGATCGATGTGCTCGCCCGCGTTGAGCGTGAGGTCGCTGATGAAGGGAGTGAGATCGCTGGTCGCGAGCGTGGCGTCCGTGCTCTCCAGCAGGGAGTTCACCTGCACCCGCGCCAGGAGCACGGCGGCGGTCAGCAGCACGAGCGCCAGCAGGCTGCTCCCGATGGTGAGTCGGGCGCGCACCGAGAGCCGGCCGCGGATCACGGCAGCGCCTCGGCGCGGTACCCCACCCCGCGCACGGTCGCGATGCGCATGCCGGGGCTCAGCGGATCCAGCTTGCGCCGCAGGTAGCCGATGTACTGATCGACCACGTTGGGGTCGATGTGCTTGCTGGTGCCCCACACCTCGTCCAGGATCCGGGTGCGGTCGTGCGCGACCCCCGGTTCGCTCAGCAGGAATCGCAGGAGCGCGAACTCCTTGACACTGAGCGGAACGCGCTTGCCGTCGACGCCGATCGTCAGGGTCGTGGTGTCGAGCGCCAGTCGCCCGAGCTCGAGAACCGGACGCGGTGCGGACGCCTCACGACGGATCATGGCTCGCAGGCGAGCGCTCAGCTCGGCGAAGGCGAACGGCTTGATCAGGTAGTCGTCGGCGCCGGCGTCGAGGCCCTTCACGCGATCCTCGACCGCGTCGCGTGCCGTCAGCAGCAGAACCGGGAGCAGCAGGCCCTGCTCGCGGATCCGACGGCAGACCTCGAAACCGCTCATCTCGGGCAGCATCACGTCGATCGCGGCGGCTGCGTACGTTTCGGTGGCGACGGCGACGAGGGCGGCGACGCCGTCCTCGACGACGTCGACCTCGTAGCCCTCATCGGTGAGCCCGCGTTTGAGCAGCCGGCTCATCGCCGGGTCGTCCTCGACCACCAGCACGCGGGGCACGGTCAGACCACGCCGGTCGTCCCGAGCAGGGTTCCGATCGCGAAGGTGGCCCCGAGCGCCAGGGCACCGCCGACGACGACTCGGATCGTCGGCCGCAGCGGCGGGCTCTTGCCGATGCGGGCCGCGAGCCACCCGGTCGCCGCCAGCGCGATCAGCACGGCGGCGAAGGTCACCGGGACCCGGATCGCTGCGGGCAGCAGCAGGATCGCCAGCAGCGGCAGCACAGCACCGATCACGAAGGCCACGGCCGACGCGCCCGCGGCGTGCCACGGGCTGGCCACATCGTTCTGGTCGATGTTGAGCTCGGCCTGCAGATGCGCGGCCAGCGCGTCGTGGGCGGTCAATTCCTCGGCGACGGCGCGGGCGGTCTTCTCGGAGATGCCGCGCGCCTGGTAGAGCTCGGTGAGTTCCTGCAGCTCCTCGTCGGGGAAGTCCCGCAGCTCGGCGGTCTCTTTCGCGATCAGGGCTCGCGTGGTGTCGCGCGAACTGCTCACCGAGACGTACTCGCCGAGCGCCATCGAGATCGCGCCCCCGACGAGACCGGCGAGGCCGGCCGTGGCGATGGCCGGCAGGTTCGGCGTGGCGCCGGCGACGCCGACCACGATGGCGGCGACCGAGACGATGCCGTCGTTGGCGCCGAGCACCCCGGCGCGCAGCCAGTTCAGGCGGCTCGCGACGCCGGCGCCATGCGGCTCGTCGTGGTTCTCGGTGGGCGGCGTGGACAGGGCGCTCATGGATGCCACCCAATCATCCGCAGAGCGACGGCGCCAGCCAGGGCAGGCTCACCTATGCGCCGCCGTCATCGTTCCGGTGACAGCCCGAACGCAGAGAAGCGCCGCCCGGCGGACCGGACGGCGCTTCTGTGAAGGTGCTGGACTAGGCGAGCTTGATCGCGGCGGCCTGCGGGCCCTTCTGGCCCTGGGTCACCTCGAACTCAACGCGCTGTCCCTCTTCGAGGCTGCGGTAGCCCGATGCCTCGATGGCGGAGTAGTGGGCGAACAGATCCTGCGATCCGTCGTCGGGGGTGATGAAGCCGAAACCCTTTTCGGCGTTGAACCACTTCACGGTTCCAGTGGGCATTCTTGTACTGCTTTCTCTACTGCTCGGCTCCGTCGTTCGGAGCGGATCGTCGCGGTGTCTTTGATCCGCTCATGCATGACACGGACGCCGCCGGCGGCGGAGTTCGTGTCACTTACCTGCGCAACACAACAACTAAGTGGCAACCGTATAGCATGCGACGGCCCTTCCGAAGAGCCTTACGCAAGATTTCATCGAACCGAAATACAAGCGAGATCAGGGGTTCTGACGCGCCGAACGGGTTTGAGGGCCGTTGCTCAGGTGGGAGCGTTACGCTCAACCATCTAGAGCATTCGCTCGCTCCGCCGGCTGAGAAGTCGTACATCGACTTTTTCGAGGCCGCATGTCTCCCACATCCTCACTCGGCGCCGTGCGCACGACGACCCGCCGCGCGGTCGACGCGCCGACACCGATCAGTTCGTACTCGGGCCTGCTGGGCGCGATCCGCGCCGCCGGCCTGCTCGAACGGAGCCGGGTCTTCTACTACAGCGTCTTCGCGACCCTGGTCGTCGCGCTCGGCGGTGCGATCACGGGGTTCGTGATGCTGGGCCATTCCTGGCTTCAGCTGATCATCGCGGGCGCCCTGGGCATCATCTTCACCCAGTTCGCCTTCCTCGGCCACGAGGCCTCGCACCGCCAGGTGTTCGCCTCCGGCCGGGCGAACGACCGTGCGGGTCGCGCCCTGGCATCCGGAGTGGTAGGGATGAGCTACTCCTGGTGGATGAACAAGCACACCCGGCATCACGCGAATCCGAACACGATCGGACGAGACCCCGACCTCGACGTCGACGTCATCTCGTTCATCGAGCAGGATGCCGCATCGGCCCGCGGGCTGCGCGCCCTGATCACCCGCCACCAGGCGGCCCTCTTCTTCCCCTTCCTGCTGTTCGAAGGCATCAACCTGCACGTGAAGTCCTTCGGCCACGTCTTCGGACGCGGAAAGGTCGACGGCCGCGCCCTCGAGATCGCGCTGATCCTGGGCCGGATGGCCATCGTCGTCGGGGCCGTGTTCTGGGTGCTGCCGGTCGGCATGGCCTTCGCCTTTCTGGGCGTCCAGCTCGCCGTCTTCGGCGTCTACATGGGGGCGTCGTTCGCCCCGAATCACATCGGCATGGAGGTCGTGCCCGAGGGCGCGAAGCTCGACTTCCTCAGCAAGCAGGTGCTCACCGGTCGCAACGTGACGGGCGGCGCCTGGATGACGGCGTTCATGGGCGGCCTGAACTTCCAGATCGAGCACCACCTCTTTCCGAGCATGGCCCGCCCGCATCTGCGCAAGACGCGCCTGCTGGTTCGCGAGGTGTGCGCCCGGGAGGGGATTCCGTACACCGAGACGTCCCTGCGCCGCGCGTATGCCATCGTGCTGACCTATCTGCGCGAGATCGGACTCTATTCGGGTCTCGCGACCTTCGACTGCCCGATGGTGGGGCAGTACCGGAGGGCCTAGGCAGCGCCCTGGTCGGGCACGAACCGGTAGCCCATCCCCGCTTCGGTCACCAGGTGCTTCGGTGCCGACGGCTCGGCCTCGAGCTTCTTGCGCAGTTGAGACAGGTAGAGGCGCAGGTAGCCGGTGTCGCTGGTGTACTGCGGTCCCCACACCTCGGTCAGCAGGGTTTCGCGCGTCACGAGCCGCCCCGGATTGCGCACCAGCACCTCGAGCAGGCGCCACTCCGTCGGAGTCAGGCGCACCGGTGACCCGTTGCGGGTGACGACCCGGGCCGACAGATCGACGGTCACCTCGCCGAACGACACCACCGGCTCGCCGACCGCCGAAGGCGTGCGGCGCCCGAGAGCACGGATGCGAGCCAGCAGCTCATCGGCCGCGAACGGCTTCGTGACGTAGTCATCGGCGCCCGCGTCGAGGGCCTCGACCTTGTCCCACGAGCCGCTGCGGCCCGAGACCACGAGGATCGGCACCTGGCTCCATCCGCGAACGGCCTCGATCACCTGAACGCCGGTGAGACCGGGCATGCCGAGGTCGAGCACGATGATGTCCGGATGCGTCGAGGTCGCGGCATCCAGGGCGGCCTTGCCGTCGTGCGCGGTGACGACTTCGTAGCCGCGGGCGGCCAGGGTGATGCGGAGCGCCCGCAGGATCTGCGGATCGTCGTCGGCGATCAGGATCTTCACGAGTGGACCTCGGGGTTGCGCTGCGGGTTGTGCTCCGGGGTGTGCTCCGGGGTGTGCTCCACCACGGGCAATCCGCGGGACGTCCGCACCACGGGGAGCTCGATCACCATCGTGAGACCGCCGCCCGGGGTGTCCTCCGCCTCGAGCGTGCCGCCCATCGCCTCGACGAATCCCTTCGAGAGCGACAAGCCCAGCCCGACCCCCGCCGTGTTGTCGACGTCGCCCAGACGCTGAAACGGCACGAAGACCTCATCCCGTTTGTCGTCGGGGATGCCCGGACCGCGGTCGATGACCCGCAGCTGCACCCGGTCGCCGAACTGGCTGGTCGCGAGGACGGGCGGCGAACCCGCGGGAGAGAACCGGACCGCGTTGGTCAGCAGATTGACGACGGCGCGTTGCAGGAGCGCCGCATCGGCGTCGACCATCGGGACGGCGGAGAGGTCGAGTGTCACCTGTCCCGGGGCGAGCCGCAGTTCGTCCAGCGCGCCGCCCACGACATCGTCGATCGCAACCGGGCGCAGGGCCACGCCGATCACTCCGGCCTGCAACCGCGTGACGTCGAGCAGGTCGGTGACCAGCGCACCGAGGGCATGCAGGCTCTCGTCGGCCGTGGCGAGCAGCTCGGCCTTGTCGTGGGCACTGAGTTTGACCTCGGGGGAGCGCAGCGAGCTCACGGCGGTGGTCGCCGACGCCAACGGCCGGCGCAGGTCGTGGCTGACAGCGGCCAGCAAGGCGCTCCGCAGTTTGTCGGCCTCAGCCAGCGGCTTGGCGCCGGCGGCCTCGCTCGTGAGCCGGCGTTGCACGAGAGCCGAGTCCAGCTGCGAGATGAACGCGTTCAGGATGCGGCGGTCCGAGGGGTCAAGCTCGTGTCCGGTCAGCTCGATCTGCGCGTTCTCACTCAGCGGGAGGACGGTGTGCTCGTCGTCGCCCGACGCCGGGTCGGGGTCGACCGAGACCGCGACAGTCTCCTCGCCCTGCTTCAGCACCACACTGCGCATGCCGAAGCTCTCGCGCAGGCGCGACACCAGCGCCTGCAGGGCGTCGGCGCCCTGGAGCACGCCGCCGGCGACCGCGACCAGCACCTCGGCCTCGGCAGAGGCACGAGCGGCGAGGCGGGCGCGTCGCGCAGCCTGATCGACGACGAGGCTGACGAGCGCCGCGACCACCACGAAGATGGCCAGCGCCAACGCGTGCAGAGGATCGGTGATGCGGATCAGGTAGAGCGGCGGCACGAAGAAGAAGTCGAGCAAGAAGCCGGCGATCACCGCAGACAGCAGGGCGGGCCAGATCCCTCCGACGAGGGCGACGATCACGATCAGCAGCTGGAACAGCAGCACATCGCTCGGCAGCGACTGGTTGCTGCGGAACAGGGAGAGCAGCAGGGTCAGCAGCGGCAGCGCCACGACGGCCACGACGAGGCCGGCGATGCGGCGCCGCATCGACAACGCGCCCCCGACCGACGGCAGCTGCAACTTGCCCGCCTCGGAGTGCGACACGATGTGCACGTCGATGTCGCCCGAGAGCCGGATCACGTTCGATGAGGTGCCCGCGCCGCCGAAGAAGGTCTGCAGGCGGCTGCGACGACTCACCCCGATGACGAGCTGGGTCGCATTGACGCTGCGCGCGAAGTCCACCAGGGCGGACGGAACCTGCTCGGCCACCAATTGGTGGAAGCTACCGCCGAGGGTCTCGACCAGCTTGCGTTGGGCGCCGAGGAGGTCGGTGTCGGGGCCGGCCAGACCGTCGGGGCTGGTGACATGCACCGCGAACAGTTGACCTCCGCCGGAGCGCTGCGCGATACGTGCTCCGCGGCGCAGCAGGGTATCGCCCTCCGGGCCCCCGGTGAGCGCCACGACGATGCGCTCCCGCGCCTCCCAGGAGGCCTTGATCCCGTGCTCTTCGCGGTAGGCGCGCAGCGCCGTATCCACCTCGTCGGCCAGCCAGAGCAGCGCGAGTTCGCGCAGCGCGGTCAGATTGCCGAGCCGGAAGTAGTTGCTGAGCGCCGCATCGACCCTCGCGGCGGGGTAGACCAGCCCCTGCGACAGCCGGTCGCGCAGCGACTGCGGGGTCAGGTCGATCAGCTCCACCTGCTCCGCGCCGCGCAGCACCGAATCAGGGATGGTCTCGCGCTGGGGAACCCCGGTGATCTGCTGCACGACGTCGTTGAGCGACTCGATGTGCTGGATGTTCACCGTCGAGATCACGTTGATCCCGGCGTCGAGGATCGCCCGCACGTCCTCCCAGCGCTTGGCATGTTCCGAGCCCGGCGCGTTGGTGTGGGCCAACTCGTCGACCAGCGCGATGTCGGGATGCCGCGCGATGACGGCATCCAGGTCCATCTCATCGAGAGTCACACCGCGGTGCTCGACCGAGCGCCGCGGAATCACCTCGAGCCCCTCGACCAGCGCCGAGGTCGCAGCTCGACCGTGCGTCTCGACGACCGCGACGACCACGTCCTTGCCTTCGGACAGCAGCCGCCTGCCTTCCTCCAGCATCGCGAAGGTCTTGCCGACGCCCGGGGCGGCGCCCAGCATCACTCGCAGGCGACCCGTGGTCATGGCACTCAGTCTCGCGTATCCGGATCAGTGCTGCTCAGGGCTTCAGGCCCGCCAGCGCGAGGTTGAGCTCAAGCACATTGACGGTGGGCTCGCCGAGGTAGCCGAGCGGGCGGCCGTCGACGTGCTTCTCGACCAGCGCGCGCACCGCATCCACCGAGAGCCCGCGGGCCGTGGCGACCCGATCGACCTGGATCAGTGCGTATGCCTCGCTGATGTCTGGATCGAGCCCGGACGCCGAGGTCGTGACCGCATCCGCCGGGATCTGGTCGACCGTCACCCCGTCGCTCGTCTGGATGGCGGCCTGGCGGGCCTTGATGGCCGTGATCAGGTCTGTGTTCTCGGGACCGTAGTTCGAGGCGCTGGACGCCGAACCGTCGTAGCCGGTACCGGCCGCGGACGGCCGCGACTGGAACCACTCGGGCAGCGCGTTGCCCTTCTTGTCGGTGAACGACTGGCCGATGAGCGACGAGCCCACCACCTGTCCGTTCTCACGGACCAGCGAACCATTCGATTGCGACGGCATCGCCAGGCCGATGACCCAGATCACGGCCGGGTAGAGCACGCCGAGCACGACGGTCAAGACGACCATGGCGCGGAGAGAGACCCACGCTTGACGGGAGAGTTTCATGTCTGTTCCTTTCTGTGGGCCGGTCCTTGCCCGGCCCACCCGCTCCGCGGCACGAGCGTCGTCGCGCCGCTTCGCTGTTCCTTTCTGTGGGCCGGTCCTTGCCCGGCCCACCCGCTCCGCGG
>Ga0070659_100000874_pt1 | contig 22004 bp, 18 predicted proteins | sample KBSC23metaG_FD_64666 | JGI IMG/M metagenome (GOLD analysis project Ga0070659, IMG submission 64666) | Corn rhizosphere microbial communities from Kellogg Biological Station, Michigan, USA - KBS C2-3 metaG | ecosystem: Host-associated > Plants > Roots > Rhizosphere > Soil ... | reverse complement strand
GCCTCACCCGAGCGCCGCAGCCGCTGCTTGACCGGCGCGGAGCCCGCAGCCGCCGGGGCCGGGATCGCACGGTCGGGGGCGGCGGGCATCAGCGGCTGCAGCCAGGCGGCGCCGGCCTCAGCGGGCCGTGCGGCCGCGGTGCCGACACCGCCGCGGTGGAGGACGATCCGTGCCGCGCGGGTCGCGTCCGCCCGCGAGCGGCAGCGGAGGGCGCCGCGCAGGCTCGTCGCCGCCGCGGCGAAGGGACGATCGGCGAGGAGCTGCCCGTCGGCGAGCCAGCGGTAGAACCAGATCCGCCCCGGCGGTGCCGGCCCCCGCCGCCCGTGCATACGGTCGAAGCGGGCGAGCTCGGCGAACGCGCCGCCGGCCGTCGAGCGCATGCTCTGCGGATGGAGCCGGTAGCCGACCAGCGGCTCGTCGCAATCTGCGGCCGGGGCGGCGGCGGCGAGCCGCACCCACATGTCCCAGTCGGCGAGGTGGCCGAACTCGGGGTCGAAGCCGCCGACCCTGCGGACGAGGTCGGTCGCGACGATCACGTTCGAGGCGCCGGCGGGGATCGGGTTGTAGGCGGTGAGGAGCTCGGCGAGGCGATCGGCCGGCGGCGCGGCGGCGACCGTCACCGTCCCGCGGCCGGCGGTGACGTGGATGACGGCGGTGTAGGCGAACGATGCCTCCGAGGCAGTGGCGGCTTCGAGCTGGCGGCGCAGCTTCGCGGGCGCCCAGACGTCATCGTCGTCGAGGAAGGCGATCCATTCCCCGTGCGCCTCCTCGATGCCGCGGTTGCGGGCCCGGGCGACGCCGAGCGAGCTCTCGTTGCGGACGACCCGCACGCGATCGTCGTCGAACGGGGGCGTTGCCGGCGCCGGGGAGGCGGAGCCGTCGTCGACGATCACGACCTCGAGCTCGACGGCCTCCTGGGCGAGCGCACTCGTCAGCGTCGTCGCCAGAAGCGGCCAGCGGTCGCGGGTCGGGATGACGACTGAGACCGCCTGGCCGCCGGCCCCTGCGGCCACGCTCACGCCACTTCGAGCGAGCCGGAAACCCGTCCGTCCGTCTCCACGCCGCGATCCGCCGGCTGGCCGATGGCAGCGGTGAGCCATTCGGGCTCCGGCGCCTCGGCGCGGGCAGCTGACTTGAGCCGGGAGACGGCGCGCTCGCCGCCGAGCAGGGCAACGCCCCGGAGCAGATCGACCCCGGAGCGCTCGCTGGCTCCGATCCGCAGGTAGGCGAAGGCGGCGGGGACACGGCGACCGGCGAGCCGGTCGGCTTCGACGGTCAGGCGGGCGGCGGTGCGGACGCCGAAGCGCTCGCGGGTCGGCATCAGGTCCGCGTACTTCTCGCCCAGGTACCCGATCTCGTCGTTGAGCTGGGAGCGGTTCTGGTGATGCATCCCGTCCGAGTGGTCCCAGTAGCCGACGAGCGGGTCCTCGCAGAGCGCGGCCGGGGCGCGCCGGGAGAGTTGCACCCAGAGGTCCCAGTCGGCGATGACGCTGAGGCGCTCGTCGAAGCCGCCGATCTCGTCGAGGAGATCGCGCCGGACGGTGACCGTGGAAGGCGGTCCGACGAGGTTGTGCTGAAGCAGTCCATCCTCGAGCTCGTCGGCCGGAGCCGGCATCATCACGCGGCTCGGCCGGTCCGGCCCGACCGAGATCGCGGCGCCGTAGCCCCAGCCGGCACCGGCGTCGGCGATCGACCGCAGGTGCTCGCGGAGGCAGGTCGGGGCCCAGAAGTCATCGTCGTCGAGGAAGGCGATCCACTCCCCGTCCGCCTCCTCGATGCCGCGATTGCGGGCCCGGGCGACGCCCTGGTTGGATTCCTGGACGAGGACGCGCAGTCGCGGGTCGCCGATCGCGCCGAGTCGTGTCGGCGTGCCGTCGCTGGAGCCGTCGTCGATGACGAGAACCTCGAGATCAACGTCCTCCTGGGCGAGGACCGAGGCGAGCGCACGGGTGAGCAGCCCCCAACGGTCCATCGTCGGCAGGATGACGCTCACCTCTGGCATGACATCCTCCGCATGTTCTGGTCAGATTTGCACATCTCGGCGGCTTCGAATCCCGACTTTCAACCTTTCCGGTGGAGAATCGACCGAATCGCCCGAAATCTTGAACGCTGAAGCCCCGGATACGCAGGCCGGAGGAAATCCGGCAGACGATCTCGTCTCGGTCGTGATCCCGACCCGGAACCGCTGGCCGCTGCTGTCTCGCGCGCTCGCCTCGGTGCTCGGTCAGGAGGACGTCGACCTGGAGGTGATCGTCGTCGACGAGGGTTCGAGCGACGAGACCCCGGAGCGCCTCGCGGCGATCGACGACGAGCGGGTCCGGAGCCTTCGCAACGACGAGCCGACCGGTGTCGCCAGGGCCCGGAACCGCGGCATCGGGGAGGCGCGGGGGGAGTGGGTCGCCTTCCTCGACGACGACGACTTCTGGGCGCCGGCGAAGCTGCGCGCGCAGCTCGACGCCTGCGCCGCGGCGGGCGCGGACTTCTCCTACACCGGGCTGGTGACGACCGATCCGTCCCTCGGGCGGCGTCGGATCTCGTCGCCGTTCCCCGCCGCCGGGCTCGAGCGGACGATCCTCGACATGAACGTCGTCGGCCCGCCGTCGAGCGTGATCGCCCGCAGCCCGCTCCTCGCCGAGGTCGGCGGCTTCGATCCCGAGTTCTCGATCCTCGCCGACTGGGACATGTGGATCCGGCTCGCGACCGCCGCGCCGGCCGCCGCCTGCGACGAGCCCCTGACCGGCTACCTGGCGCACTCCGAGAACATGCACCTCGACGCTCCTGCGGCGATCGAGGAGTTCCGGCGGCTCCGGGTCAAGCACGCTGCGCTCGCCGAATCGCTCGGCGTCAGGATCGGCGGCGAGCGCTGGCTCTCCTGGATTGCGTCCTCGCTGCGCCGCTCCGGCCATCCGCTCCGCTCCTCCGGCCTGTTCGTCTGGGTTGCGCTGCGCTGGCGCCGCCCGAGCCTGCTCGCGCGGGCGGCCGGCACGCTCGCCGGCGAACGGGTCGTCGCCCGGGTGCGGCGGGTGCGGCCGGCGCCGGAGGACACAGCCGATGCCGCCGCCGCGGCCCGCTGGGTGGACGCCTTCGCGACGGCGGCCGATCCGCTCCGGTAGGCAGCGACCAGGCGCAGGAGGGAACCGCGGCGCGGCGAAACGGTCGCCGTGGTCGAAGGCGAGCGCGTACTGGGCCGGTTCACGGTCGGCGAGAGGATCGGTGGCGGCGGTCACGGGACCGTCCATCGCGCCTGGGACGAGCGCCTCTGCCGCTGGGTCGCGGTCAAGTCGGTCGAGGGCGACAACGCCGAGCGGGTGATGCGCGAGGCGCACGCCGCGGCACGCCTCAACCATCCCGGCATCGTCACGCTCTACGAGCTCGGCAGCCGCCCCGGCTGTGCATACCTGGTCAGCGAGCTCGTCGAGGGCCCGAACCTGCGCGAGCTGGCGGCCTCGGGGGAGCTGAGCGACCGCGATCTCGCCGAGCTCGGCGCCGAGCTCTGCACCGCCCTCGAGCACGCCCACGAGAGCGGCGTCATCCATCGCGACCTGAAGCCCGACAACGTCCTCGTCCGCCCGGTCCGCAGCCGCAGCGTCAAGGGCCGCGCCGCGCAGCGGGCGCTGCTCGCCGACTTCGGCATCGCTGCGCTCGACGACGCCCCGACCCTGACCGCGACCGGCCAGGTCGTCGGCACGCTCGCCTACATGTCGCCCGAGCAGGCCTCCGGCGAGGGCGCGGGCCCGGCCTCCGACGTCTACTCGCTCGGGCTCACCCTCTACGAGCTCTGGGCCGGCTTCAACCCGGTCACCCGGCTCAGCCCCGCCGCGACCGCCCGGGCGATCGGCGAGCCCGTCGAGAGCCTCGGCGAGGTCCGGCCGGAGCTCCCGCCCGGGCTCTGCGCGGCGATCGACGCCTGCCTCGAGCCCGATCCCGACGACCGCCCGGCCCTCGGCGACCTCCGCGATGCGCTGGTGGCTACTCGCGGCTCGCTCCATCCCGATCGCGCGGTCCCGGCGCCGGCCGAGGCGCTCGGCGTGGCGACGCTGCCACCCGGGGTCCCGGCGCGACCGCTCGCGATCCTCCTCGCCCTCGGCGCCGTCGCGCTGCTCGGATCGCTCGCCGGCCTGCCGGGACTGGCGATCGTCGCCGGCCTGCTGCTCGCACCTGCCGCCCTGGTCCTCAACCGGGTCCGCGACTGGCTGCTTCCGGCGCTCGCCCCGGCGCTCGGGCTGATCGGCGCCGCCCCGGCCTTCCTCGCCGTCGCTGCCCGCCGCGAGCGGGCCGCCGAGCGCGCTGCCCTCGCCGGCCTCGCCTGGGTCTGGACCGGCGTCGCCGGCGAGCTCCTCGGCCGCGCCCTCGGCGTGCCGATCGGAGCCGGCGACGTCGCCGGATGGGCGAGCTCGGGGCCGATCGCGATCGACGGCATGATCGCGCCGCTCCTCAGCCCCACCGCGATCGCGATCGCGCTCACGTGGATCGGCGGGGCGGTCCTCCTCGGCGCCCTTCTCGACGTCGCCTCGCCCGCCGGAGCGGCCGTCGGCGGCTTGGTCTGGGCGGGCGCGATCGCCGCGCTGCTCGGGGCCGCCGGCGACGGTGCCGCGCCGACCGTGCTGCTCGCGCCGGCGCTGATCGTGGCGGTCGGCTGGGCGATCTGGGACCGCGCCGGCCGGCCCGATCCCCGTTCGATCCTCCGCCCCGTGCGCGAGCCGGACCGTGCGATCCGCGCGACGGCGGCGCGCTCCGCTCCGCGCCGCGATCCGCATCCCGAGGGCCGGATCGTCCGCCAGCCGCGCAACCCCGCCGCCCTGCCCCCCGCCGACGAGCGCATCCGTGCGACCCGGACGGCGCGAAAGCACGTGCGCGCGGCGCTCCACGGCGCCGGTTCGCGGGCCGGGTTGCCGTAGCATTGAGGCCTCGATTCGAGGCCTGGAGGGTGTGGCCGGGGTCGACGAACGGACTTCAGCATGAGCGTTCTACGCAATCTCGAAGCGAGGATCGAGGGCCTCGTCGAAGGCGTCTTCAGCCGCGCCTTCAGCTCCCAGGTGCAGCCGGTGGAGATCGCCCGGAAGCTCGCCAAGGAGATGGACTCCCACAAGACCGCGTCGGTCTCGCAGACCTATGCGCCGAACAGCTACACGGTCTGGCTCTCGCCCGAAGACCACGAGCGGCTCGAGGGCTACACGCGCTCGCTCTCCCAGGAGCTCTCCGCCTACCTGCTCGAGCACGCCCGCCGGCAGGACTACGCGCTGCTGACCCGGCCCGAGGTGAAGATCGAGGTCGACGACCGCCTCCGCCTCGGCGAGTTCGGGATCCAGCCGCGGCTCGTCAAGCCGCCGGTCCGCAAGGGCGACACCGGCGAGCAGGGCCAGCACGGCCACACGATGGTCTACTCGGCTCCCGCCAAGCAGAAGGAGCCCCGCGGCTCGCGCCGGCCGGCCGCGCCGCTGACCCAGACGAGGGCGATCGCCTCCTTCCACGACCGCCGCTACGTGCTCGACGGCCCGACGGCCGTGCTCGGCCGCTCGCGCGAGTGCGATTGCGTGATCGACGACCAGAACGTCTCCCGGCGCCACGCCGAGCTGCGCCGCAACAGCTCCGGCGACTGGCAGATCGTCGACCTCGGCTCCACCAACGGGGTCAAGGTCAACGGCCGCCGCGTCGACACGTCGCGCCTGGCGCCCGGCGACGAGGTCTCCCTCGGCACGGTCACGTTCATCTTCGACATCGAGCAGTGAGCTTGGCGATCACGCTCGGAACCGGAACCTCCGCCCGCGGGCCGCTGCGCGATGGATGCTGATCCCGCCGCGGTCGCCCTGAAGTTCGCCTTCCTCGGCGTCCTCTACCTGTTCCTGCTCGTGATCGCGCGGAGCGCGCTCAAGGACCTGCGCGGCAGCCGCGCCATCGCCGGCGCCGAGGACGGGACGGGGATGCACGCGATCGCCGGCGGCCGGGTGGCCGCGACCGACGCGACGCTGGTCGCCGTCCAGGGCGGCGGGCTCACGCCGGGTGAACGCATCGACCTGTTCGGAGGGGTGACGATCGGCCGCTCCGAGGAGGCCGACGTCCGGATCACCGATCGCTTCGCCTCCGGCATCCACTGCCGCGTCCACACCCGCGGCAACACCTACCTCGTCGAGGACATGGACTCGACGAACGGCACCTACCTGAACGGCGGCGAGCTTCGCGGCGAGGCGGAGCTCTCCGACATGGACGAGATCCAGATCGGCGACACGGTCCTGCGCTTCGAGCTGACCCTCGACGACGGGATGGGCTGATGCTGCGGATCGCGGAAGCGGTCGAGCTGACCGACACCGGGCGCCAGCGCGAGGCCAACGAGGACTCGTACTTCTCGCGGGCGCCGCTGTTCGCGGTCGCCGACGGGATGGGCGGCGCCCAGGCCGGCGAGGTCGCCTCGCGGATGGCGGTCGAGGCGTTCGAGCGCGCCGACGAGTCCGGCGCCGCTCCCGAGGAGCTGCTGCGGCGGACCGCTCAGGAGGCCAACCGGGAGATCTTCGACCTCGCCCAGGGGGACTCGTCGCGCTCGGGGATGGGGACGACGCTGACGGCGGCGCTCCTGCACGGCGACGAGATCAGCTTCGGCCATGTCGGCGACAGCCGCGCCTACGTATTCCGCGAGGGCAGGCTCAAGCAGATCACCAACGACCATTCGCTGGTCGAGGAGCTGCGCCGTCAGGGGAAGCTGACCCGCGATCAGGCCGCCGAGCACCCGCAGCGCTCGGTGATCACCCGCGCGCTCGGGCCCGAGCCGAACGTCGACGTCGACACGATGACCTTCAGCGCCCGCCCCGGCGACGTCTTCCTGCTCTGCTCGGACGGCTTGACGACGATGCTCGAGGACGAGGACGTCGCCGCGATCCTCGCTCGCGAGAGCGACCTTCACAAGGCCGCCCGGCGGCTCGTACGCGCCGCCAACGAGCGCGGCGGCCGCGACAACATCACCGTCGTCCTCTTCCGGCTCGAGCCCGCCGAGGCCGAGAGCGGCGCCGAGGGCGAGACCCTGATCGGCCCGAGCGCCGCCGCCGCGGGGCTGAGCGCCGAGGCCATCCGCGAGGGTGCTGCTGCGGAGCAGGCCGAGGCCGCTCCCGCTGAGGCCGAGCCGGCCGCCCCGCCGCCCCGGCGCCGACCGCGCCGCCCCGGCGCCGTCTCGCCGGCGCCGAAGCGGAGCTGGCCGCGCCGCGTGCTCAAGGGCATCGGCGCGCTCCTGATCGTCGCGCTCGTCGTCGGGGCGGCGATCCTCGGCGCCCGCCAGGTCTGGTTCGTCGGCACCGACAGCTCCGAGGAGCTCGCCCTGTTCCGCGGCCTGCCCTACGAGCTGCCGTTCGGGATCGAGCTCTACTCCGAGCAGGAGTCGAGCAGCGTGCCGCTGCAGTCGATCCCCGTCGAGCGCCGCGATGTAGCGACCAACCACGAGCTGCGCTCCCAGGACGACGCCCGCTCGCTGCTCGAGGACCTCGAGAACACGGCGGTGACGACGACGGGCCCGACGGACAAGCCGGGCAGCGACGGCGGCGGTGCAGGAGGCAACAAGTCAGGAGGGGGAGGGGGAGGCTCGTCCGGAGGGGGCGGGAGCCCGTCGGGCGGGGGCAACGGTTGAGCGCTCGCAACCGCGAGCTGCTCGGGCTGATCCCGGTCGCCGGCCTGCTGATCGCCGGATTCGCGGCGGTGTTCGTCGTCCGCAAGGACGAGGTCGCCGACGCCTCGCTGATCTTCGGGGCCTATTTCTTCGCGATCTGCCTCGCCGCACACATCTTCCTGCGAATCAGGCTCCCGAACGCCGATCCATACCTGTTCCCGCTCGTCGCCCTGCTGGCGGCGATCGGGCTCGTGATGCTCTACCGGATCGACGAGAGCCTGGCGCGCGATCAGGCCAACTGGTTCGTCGTCGGGCTCGTCCTCTTCGTCCTCACGATCCTCTTCCTCCGCGACTACCACGTCCTCGAGCGCTACCGCTATCTGATCGTCGTCGGCGGGCTGATCCTGCTGCTGCTGCCGCGGGTGCCGGGAATCGGCGCTCAGGTCAACGGCGCCTACCTCGGCGTCAAGCTCGGCCCGCTCGCCTTCCAGCCGGCCGAGTTCGGGAAGCTCGCGATCGTCATCTTCCTCGCCAGCTACCTGCGCGAGCACCGCGAGGTCCTCGTCGTCGGAGCGAAGCGGGTCGCCGGGATCACGTTCCCGCCGATCAAACACCTCGGGCCGATGCTCGTCGTCTGGGGCGCGGCGATGCTGATGCTCGTCTTCATCCGCGACCTCGGCAGCTCGCTGATGTTCTTCGGGGCCTTCCTCGCCCTGATCTACACGGCGACGAACCGGATCTCGTTCGTGATCATCGGCCTCGCGATGTTCTTCGTCGGCGCCTGGTTCTTCGCGTCGACCGTCGGCCACGTCGGCGACCGGATCGACGTCTGGCTCGACCCCTACCAGGACGCCAACGGCGACGGCTACCAGGTGCTGCAGTCGATGTTCGCCCAGGCCGACGGCGGCCTGTTCGGGAAGGGGATCGGCGAATCGCTGCTCTGGGCGCCGGGTGCGAAGGAGACCGTCGAGAACACGCTGATCCCGCAGGTCCAGACCGACTTCATCTATGCGCTGATCGTCAACGAGCTCGGCCTCTTCGGGGGCTGCGGCGTGATCACGATCTACGCGCTGATCGCCGCCCGCGGATTCAAGATCGCCTCGCTCGCCCGCGACGGCTTCTCGAAGCTGCTCGCCGCCGGGCTGACCGCGGTCTTCGCGCTGCAGGCATTCGTGATCATCGGCGGCGTCATCCGGGTGATCCCGCTGACCGGCGTCACCCTGCCGCTGATCAGCTACGGCGGCAGCTCGGTGATCGCCAACATGGTCCTGGTCGCGCTGCTGCTGCTGATCTCCGACCGCGCCCGCCGCCCGGAGCCGGGTGAGGCGCGATGAACGTCCCGATCCGGCGCCTGCTCGCCGTCGTCCTCGTCCTCTTCGCCCTGCTCGTCGGGTTCACGAGCAACTGGTCGGTCTTCGACGCCTCCGACCTCGAGGCGAAGACCGAGAACAAGCGGCCGCTGTTCGAAGCGCAGCAGATCAAGCGCGGCAAGATCACGACCTCCGACGGCCAGGTGATCGCGAACTCGACGAAGAGCGGCGAGAACGAGTCCTACCAGTACTTGCGCCGCTACCCGCAGGGCTCGCTGTTCGGCAACCCGATCGGCTACAGCTTCATCACCCAGGGGACGAGCGGCTTCGAGCGGGCCGAGAACGCGACGCTGACCGGCGAGGAGAACGAGTTCGTCTCGATCATCGATCAGATCCGCGGTCAGCAGCGCGAGGGCTCCGACATCGTCACGACGCTCGACTCCTCGGCCCAGCAGCTCGCGACCGACCAGCTCCAGGCGACCGGCCGGCCCGGCGCGGTCGTCGCGATCGAGCCGTCGACCGGCGCGGTGAAGGTGATGGCGAGCACGCCCGGCTTCGATCCCAACCAGGTGCCCGATGACCTCGACCAGTTCAACAAGGCGGACCCGTCGGTGCTGACGAACCGGTCGATCCAGTCGCTCTACCCGCCTGGCTCGACGTTCAAGGTCGTGACCGCGGCCGCCGCGCTCGACTCCGGCGCCGCCACGCCGGACACGACGTTCGACGGCTCCTCGCCGCAGACCTTCAGCGGCGTGCCGCTTTCGAACGCCGGCGGCGAGCAGTTCGGGACGATCGACATGCGGACGGCGCTGACGCACTCGGTCAACACCTACTTCGCCCAGCTCGGCGAGTCCGTCGGCGCCGAGACGCTGCTCGACTACATGCATCGCTTCGGCTTCGGCAAGGATCCGGAGGTGCAGCTTCCCGACGACCAGATGGCGGCGAGCGGCATCCTCACGCCAAGCGGCAAGTCGGGCTACAAGCAGGTCGACGACGGCTTCGACCTCGCCCGCGTCGCGATCGGCCAGGGAGGCCAGGAGGGTCAGGTCCTCTCCACGGTCACCCAGATGGCCGAGGTCGCGGCGACCGTCGCCAACGGGGGGAAGCTGATGAAGCCGACGCTGATCGAGAAGGTGGTCGATCCCGACGGCCGCGTCACCGACGAGCTCGACCCCGAGGTGCAGAGCGACGTGATGAGCGAGGAGACGGCCTCCGAGCTGGCTGACATGATGACCAGCGTCGTCGACGAGGGGACGGCGGCCGATCTCGCCGGCAACCTCGGCGGGACGACCTTCGCCGGCAAGACCGGCACCGCCGAGATCAACATCGAGCAGGACATCGCCCAGCCCTGGTTCATCGCCTTCGCGCCGGTCGAGGACCCGAAGATCGCCGTCGCCGTCACCACCGATCCCTGCGCCGGCTGCTTCGGCGGCACCGACGCTGGGCCGATCGCTACCGCCGTCATGAACGAGATCCTGAACGGCGGATGAGGCTCCAGCCCGGGATAACGATCGACGGCCGCTACCGGCTCGAGCACCTGCTCGGCTCCGGCGGCATGGCCGACGTCTGGCGCGCCCGCGACACCGAGCTCGGCCGCGACGTCGCGCTGAAGCTGCTGCACGAGAACTTCGCCCGCGACGCCGAGTTCGTCGAGCGCTTCCGCCGCGAGGCCTCGTCGGCCGCCGGGCTGCAGCACCCGAACGTGGTCAGCGTCTACGACCGCGGCTCCTACGAGGACAGCTACTACATCTCGATGGAGCTGGTCGAGGGCTCCTCGCTGCGCGACCTGATCGACCAGGGCCTCGAGATCGACGAGGCGGTCGAGGTGACCCGGCAGATGCTCGCCGCCGCCGAGTTCGCCCACGAGCACGGGATCGTCCATCGCGACCTGAAGCCGATGAACGTCCTGATCGACCGCGACGGCCGCGTCCGCGTAACCGACTTCGGGATCGCCCGCGCCGGCGGCTCGGAGATCACCAGGACCGGCTCGGTGATGGGCACCGCTCAGTACCTCAGCCCCGAGCAGGCGCAGGGGATGGAGGTGACGCCGGCGACCGACATCTACTCGATCGGCGTGATCCTCTTCGAGATGCTGACCGGGCGGGTCCCGTTCGACGGCGAGAACGCGGTCGCGATCGCGATGAAGCAGGTCGGCGAGGAGCCGCCGGTCCCGAGCTCGATCAACCCGAAGGTCAGCCCGGCGCTCGACGCGATCGTGCTGAAGGCGCTCGCCAAAGACCCGGCGCAGCGATTCCAGTCGGCGGCGGAGATGTCGGCGGCGCTCGAGGCCGCCGAGGCCAGGCCCGGGCAGCCGCCGCCGCTCGGAGCGATCGCCGACCGCGAGGACCGCTCGCGGCGCCGCTGGCTGATCGCGGCGCTGATCGTCCTGCTGCTCGCCGGTGGAGCGCTCGCCTGGTTCCTCACCCGTCCCGACATGGTCGGTGTCCCCGACGTGACCGGGGAGCAGGAGGCGCAGGCGACGATCACCCTTCAGGAGGCCGGATTCGTGGTCGCGACCGAGCGGGTCGAGAACGAGATCCCCGAGAACCAGGTGATCGAGCAGGACCCCGGCGGCGACAGCGAGGCCGAGAAGGGATCGACCGTGACGATCACGGTCAGCCTCGGCCCCGGGACCGTCGCGGTCCCCAAGGTCGCGGGCATGCGGGTGCCGGAGGCGCGGAAGCTCCTGCAGCGGCGGGGCTTCGAGGTGATCGTCGAGAAGCGCGCGTCGGAGTCGGTCCCGAAGGGCAAGGTGATCGGGACCGATCCGCGGCAGGGGACCAACGTCGCGCCCGGCGAGACGGTCCGGCTGTTCGCATCGACCGGCGTCAAGACCGCGGAGGTGCCGAACGTGCTCGGCCTCGACCGGGTGACGGCGACCGCAGCGCTCCGCAAGGCGGGCTTCGTCGTCAACGCGAACCCCCGCGACTCCGACGAGCCCGAGGACACCGTGCTCGAGCAGGACCCCACCGCCGGCGAGCAGCTCGACGTCGGCGCCGAGGTGACGATCGTCTACTCGAGCGGAGTCGGCACGATCACGCTCGAGGACTACGTCGGCCAGAAGCTCACCTACGCGCAGCGCAAGCTCGCCGCCGCCGGGCTCTCGGTCTCGGTCGTCAAGCGCGACACGAGCGACTCCTCCGAGGACGGGATCGTCCTCGCTCAGGCGCCGAGCGGCGGCACCAACCTGAGCCCCGGCGACCGGGTGACGCTGACGGTCGGCGACTTCACCGCTCCCGACACGACCACCGACACGACCAGCGGCGGGACGGGGACGACCGGAACGGGGACGCCGTGAGGATCGCGGTGATCCGCGGCGGCCGCTCCAGCGAGCACGAGGTCTCGCTGCGCTCGGGCGCGTCGGTGGCCGAGGGCCTGCGGGCGGCCGGGCACGAGACGGTCGACGTCGTGATCGGCAAGGATGGCCGCTGGAGCGCCGAGGATGAGGAGATCGAACTCCGCGCGGCATCCGGGCTGCTCGGCTGCGACGTCGCCTTCCCGGTCCTGCACGGGCCGTTCGGCGAGGACGGGACCGTCCAGGGGCTGCTCGAGTGCCTCGACATTCCCTACGTCGGCCCCGGCGTCCTCGCCGCCGCGGTGACGATCGACAAGCTGATCTTCAAGCGCCTGTTGCGCGAACGCGGGATCGCGCAGGTCGACTTCTGCCAGGCGGGGGAGGAGGGCTGGCGCGAGCGGGTCGCCGAGCTCGGGCTGCCGGTCTGGGTGAAGCCTTCGCGGCTCGGCTCGAGCGTCGGCATCCTCAAGGTCGCCGAGCCGGGCGGAATCGACGCCGCCGTCGAGACCGCGCTCGAGCACGACCCCCGGGTGATCATCGAGGCCCACTGCGACGGGCTCGAGGTCGAGTGCTCGGTGATCGGCAACGACGAGCCCGAGACCTCGCTGCCGGGCCGGCTCGTGATCAAGGCCGACTGGTACCACTACGCCGCCAAGTACGAGCCCGGCGGCATGGACCTCGTAGTCCCGGCGCCGATCGGCGACGAAGCGATCGCCCGCGTCCGCGCCCTCGCCGCGGACGTCTATCGCTCCTGCGGCTGCACCGGCCTCGCGCGCTGCGACTTCTTCGTCATGGACGACGGCGAGGTCCTCGTCAACGAGCTCAACACGATCCCCGGGTTCACCGAGACGAGCGTCTTCTCGAAGCTCTTCGAGGCGACCGGCGTCGCCTATCCGGACCTCTGCGATCGCCTCGTGGACCTGGCGCTGGAGCGGTACGAGAGCGAGCGGTCCTACAGGTACTAGCTGCCAACGGCCGGGCCGGCGGCGGTGCCCCGGGACGCGTGCGGGCTCAGCTCAACAGGCGGATGTCGGCGATCTCGGCGGGGGTGCCGTCCTCGACGGCGGTGATCCAGATCAGGAAGAAGCGGTTCGGCTCGCTGGTGTTGAGGTCGATGACCTGGCGCTTGTCCTCGGCGGTCAGCTCTCCGGTCAGCGGATCGCCCCAGCCGGCGAGGTCGGTCGGCGCCGACTTCAGGTCGGAGCCGTAGACCTCGAAGGTCCAGCCCCCGCCGCCGGTCTTCAGCGCCATCTGGCTCGGCGTCACCGAGTCGCCGGCATCGACGTAGAGGCCGACGCCGTCCTTGAGGCCGGTCAGGCCGGTCGTGTAGTCCTCGGTCGTCCACGCGGTCGAGGGGATGCCGTCGATCGCGAGCTCGGTCTCCTCGGAGTGCTCCTCGCCATCGCCCCCGGAGCTCTCCGGATCGAAGTCGGTGGCCGACTGGATCGTGATCGGGGTCCCGCCGGCGCTCTCCGGCGGCGCCACCTTCGACGGCCCCTTGTCGCCACTGAGCGCCGCGATCCCGATCGCCGCGGCTGCGGCGGCGACGAGCAGGAGGACGCCGGCCCAGGAGATCCGCCGCCGGGTGAGGATCCGCCGGCGCTTCTCGGGGACCGAGTCGAGGACCGACGTCGCCTCGCCGGTCGCGCCGCCGGCGCGCGACACCTCGACCTCGAGGGCGTGCTCGAGGTCGGCCAGGAAGTCGTTCATGTCGCGGTAGCGGTCCTGGGGGTCCTTCGCGGTCGCCCGCTCGACCGCCGCCGCGAGCACCGCCGAGGCATCGGGGCGGCGACGCTGGACGTTCGGGACCGTCTCGTTGACGTGCTTCATCGCGACGCCGACCTGGGTCTCCGCCTTGAACGGGACCTCGCCGGTCAGCATCTCGTAGAGGAGAATTCCGAGCGAGTAGACGTCGGTGCGGGCGTCGATCTCCTTGCCCATCGCCTGCTCGGGGGAGACGTAGTCGGTGGTCCCGAGCACCCGGCCGGTCGCGGTCAGCCCGTGCGACTCGAGCGACAGGGCGATCCCGAAGTCGGTGATCTTCGCCCGCCCCTCGGGGTCGATGAGGACGTTCTGCGGCTTCACGTCACGGTGGATCAGCCGGGCCTGGTGCGCCGCCTGCAAGCCCCGGCCGATCTCGATCGCGTACGCCGTCGCCTCGTCGGTCGGCAGCCTCCCCTCGGCCGAGATCCGCTGCTTCAGCGTCTCCCCGGGCACGTACTCGAAGACGATGAACGGGCGCCCGCCCTCCTCGCCGGCGTCGATCACCCCGACGAGGTTCGGGTGCGAGAGCTGCGCGACCGCGCGCGCCTCGCGGCGGAAGCGCTCGAGCTGGTCCTCCTGGTCGGAGATCTCGCCGTGCAGGACCTTGATCGCCACGTGGCGCCCGAGCGTCTCGTCGACGGCCAGGTAGACGGTGGACATCCCGCCGCTGCCGAGCTTCGACTCCAGCCGGTAGCGGCCGGAGAGCATCGTTCCGATCATCGTGCTGCTCAACGGATCGGTCGCGGGGGAGCGGGCGCGGTCATTACCACGACCTATTCTGGCCGAACGCCGCGCCGGGAACCAGAATCCAGCGGCGCCGACAAGAAGCTTGCGTGCGAGCGGAGCCGATTCCCGGCCGCCGATGACTGAAAACTCGCGAAACCGGGTAGTGGCAGGGCTTGTGGGGACCGCCCGGGTATAGCGGCCTACCGGCGACTACCCGCGGCTGACGACCCCGGCCCGGTCGGTCACCGTGCCGATCCGGCGCGCCGCCGGGTAGTGGGCGCGGAGCAGGACGAGGGCCGCGTCGAGGTCGGCCTCGGGGACGGTCACGCAGAAGCCGCAACCCATGTTGAAGACCTCGTGCATCTCGCCGTCGCCGATCCCGCCCTCGGCGGCGATCAGCTCGAAGACGGGCGGGACCGGCAGCGGCTCGGAGATCTCGTAGCCGACCCCCCGGCCGAGCCGCAGCAGGTTGTTGAGCCCGTCGCCGGTGATGTGGGCGAGGCCGCGGACGTCGACATCGGAGTCGAGCAGCTCGAGGATCGGGCGGACGTAGATCTCGGTCGGCTCGAGGAGGACGTCGCCGAGCGGGCGGCCGAGCCGCTCGTCGTCGAGCGCGATCCCCTCGAGCGCCTTGCGGGCGAGCGTGTAGCCGTTCGAGTGCAGGCCCGAGCTCGGCAGGCCGATCACCGCATCGCCGGGCGCGATCGCGGCTCCGGTGACGATCGCGTCGAGATCGACGATCCCGATCGCGCTGCCGGCCAGCTCGAGCCCGTTGACGACGTCGCCGACCTGGGCGATCTCGCCGCCCGGGATCTCGATCCCGGCGATCTCGGCGCCGCGCCGCAGGCCCTCCCCGATCGCGCCGCTGAGCTCCGGGTCGGCGGTCGGGCAGAGGATGAAGTCGACCAGAGCGATCGGCTCGGCACCGACGCAGATCAGGTCGTTGACGTTCATCGCGATGCAGTCGATCCCGATCGTCTCGAGCCGCCCGAGTCGCTCGGCGACGACCATCTTCGTGCCGACCCCGTCGGTCCCGAACGCGATCCCGGTGGTTGCGTCGATGCGGAGGACGCTCGCGTAGTGGCCGGGGAGCGGCACGACCCGCGAGGGCTTGCCGGTGTCGATCTTCCCGAGGTGGGCGACGAGCGCTGCAACCGACGCATCGGCGCCGCTCTGGCTGACCCCGGCCTCGGTGTAGGCGTCCTGGCTCATCGACGCGGCTGATTCAACCGCACCCGACGGTCAGGAGCGGCGGCGGGACTCGGCGAGGATCAGCGCCGCGAGCCCGGTCCGGTAGGCGGCGTAGGGCCAGAGGCTGCGATCGCGCTCGATCAGCCGGATCAGACCCTGCGAGGCGAGGGTCGACGCGAACGCCGTGGCGACCCCGACCGTGGCGGCCCGGGCGAGGGCCGGATCGACCTTGCGGCGACGCAGCTTCACCAGCTTGCGGACGGCGGCGGCCGTGATCACCGGCAGGGCGACCGTCCGCGAGAGCAGGTTCGCCTGGGCGCGCCCGAATCCGCGGGCGCGGGCGGCGGCCAGCGTCGAGCCGTTCCGGGAGACGCCGGGCGCCAGCGCGGCCGCCTGCGCGAAGCCGATCGCGAGGCCGTCGACGGCCGTCGCCTCGCCGGCGCCGCGGCGTCGCGGGAAGCGGTCGGCGAGGACCATCGCGATCGAGCCGGCGATCAATCCCGCCGCGGTCGCCCGCGGCCCGCCGAGGCGGCGGTCGATCTGCTCCTCGAGCGCCAATCCGACCGCGACCGCGGGCAGGAACGAGCAGGCGATGACGACGACGCGGCGGCCGTCGAGCTGGCGCAGCTCATCGGCGATCAGGCGCCGCTGGCCGATCAGCAGCGCCAGCGCCGCGCCGCCGTGGACGGCGACCTCGAAGGCTTTGCGATCCTCGGCGCTGACGTCCTCGAGGTCCCAGTCGAGCAGCCAGGGGACGATCCGCAGGTGCGCGGAGCTCGAGACCGGGAGCAGCTCGGTCGGACCTTGGACGACACCGAGCAGCGCCGCCCTGCCGATTCCGAGCCCGCCTCCCGCGGCCACGGTTCAGGAACCTTCGCCGGCGCCGGCCGCGGCTCCCGCGCGGCGCCGGCGCAGGTACCGGATCAGAAGCCACGCGGCGGTGACGACGATGATCGCCGCGACCAGGTAGTCGATGTAGTGGAGCTTGTCCTTCCACTCGTCCCAGTTGTCGCCGGCGGAGCGCCCGATCAGGGTCAGGCCGAGCACCCAGGGGACGCAACCGAGGAAGGTGAACAGCGTGAATCGCCAGAACGGCATCTCGGCGATGCCCGCAGGCAGCGAGATGAAGGTCCGGACGATCGGCAGCATCCGGCACCAGAAGACGGTCGCCTCGCCGTGCTCGCGGAACCAGCGGTCGGCGGTCTCGAGGTGCTTCGGGTTGATGTGGATCAGCCGGTTCTTCTCGAGCAGCTCCTCGCGGCCGTAGTAGCCCGCGCCCCAGGCGATCCAGGAGCCGACCAGGTTGCCGAGCACGCCGGCGGCGACGGCGGCGAACAGCGTCATGTCGCCGTCGCTGACGTTGAAGCCCGCGAACAGCATCGTCGCCTCGCTCGGGATCGGCACGCAGGCGCTCTCGAACGTCATCAGGATGAAGATCCCGACGACGCCGATCGCATCGACGACGTCGACCGCGAAGTTAACGATCGGGTCGGTTATCGAGGCGATTAGGAGCGGGTGCGGCAACGGCGTCCTGCGCGAGGTGAGGGGCTTGCGCAGACCGCATCCGGCAGGTCGTACGCGTGGCCGGGACTCTACCCTTTGGCCGATGAACCGCCTGCGCGCGCCGGTGCTCCGGCATCGGATCTTCCAGCTGGCGGCGGACGCGGCGCTAGCGGCCCTCGCCTTCTATCTCGCCTTCGAGATTCGCTTCATCGACGAGCCGGGCGGAATCCCGAACCGCTACGTCGACATGCTGACCGGCTCGATCGTCTTCGTCGCGCTCGGCAAGACCGCCGTATTCAGCCTGATGGGCCTGCACCAGAAGTGGTGGCGCTACTTCAACATCGGCGACACCTGGTCGGTGATGCGCGCCTGCGCCGTCGCCTCGGCGCTCCTGATCGCCATCTTCGTGATCGCCAAGCCGTTCTCGAGCCCGATGCCGCGCTCGGTGATGATCTACGACTTCGTCTTCACGCTCGGCCTCCTCGTCGTCGCGCGGAGCGTCGCCCGCTTCTACTTCGTCGAGCGCCGGATGCGGCGTCACAACCGCCGCAAGCACGACGACGTCCTCGTCGTCGGCGCCGGCTCCGGCGGGCAGATGGTCGTCCGCGAGCTGCGCCTCAACCCCGAGCTCGGCAACCCGGTCGGCTTCGTCGACGACGATCCCCGCAAGCGCGGGATGCGACTCTCGGGGCTGAAGGTCTTCGGCGGGATGGACGAGCTCGGCGAGATCCTCGAGCGCGAGAAGCCGGCCGAGGTCGTGATCGCGATCCCCTCGGCGCCCGGCCACGTCCGCGGCAAGGTCGTATCCGAGTGCCGCGAGCGCGGGATCCGGGTGCGGACGCTGCCGACCGTCTTCGAGCTGCTCCGCGGCGGCGTCCAGCTGACCCGCCAGCTCCGCGAGGTCCAGGTCGAGGACGTGCTCGGGCGCGAGCCGGTCGTGATCGAGCTCGACCGCGTCGGCGGTTATCTACGCGACCGGATCGTCCTCGTCACCGGCGCCGGCGGCTCGATCGGCTCCGAGCTATGCCGCCAGATAGCCCGCGTCGGCCCGCGCCTGCTCGTCCTCGTCGACCAGGCCGAGGACAACCTCTTCCAGATCGATCGCGAGCTCACCTCCGAGTGGCACTTCAGCCGCGTCGAGTCGGTGCTCGCCGACTGCAAGGACGGCGAGCGGATGCTCGAGGTCATGCAGCGCTTCCGTCCCGAGGTCGTCTTCCACGCCGCCGCCTACAAGCACGTGCCGCTCGTCGAGGCGAACCCGTTCGAGGCGGTCCGCAACAACTCGATCGCGACCCGGGTCGTCGCCGAGACGGCGGCGGTCGCCGGTGCCGAGCGGTTCGTCCTGATCTCGACCGACAAGGCGGTAAACCCGCGAACGGTGATGGGCGCCTCGAAGGCGATGGCGGAGTCGATCGTCCGCGCCGCCTCGACCCGCCACCGGGATACCCGCTTCGTGACCGTGCGGTTCGGGAACGTGCTCGGCTCCTCGGGCAGCGTCGTCCCGATCTTCCGCAGCCAGATCGAGCGTGGCGGGCCGGTCACGGTCACCCACCCGGAGATGACGCGCTATTTCATGACGATCCCGGAGGCCGTCCAGCTCGTCATCCGCGCCGCCGACCTCGGCGGCGACGGCGACGTCTTCGTGCTCGAGATGGGGGAGCCGGTCAAGATCGTCGACCTCGCCCGGAACATGATCCGCCTTGCCGGCTACGAGCCCGACACCGACATCGCGATCGAGTTCACCTCGCCGCGGCCCGGCGAGCAGCTCCACGAGCAGCTCCTCGCCGACGGCGAGAGCGCGGAGCCGACCGCGGAGGCGCGGATCGTCAGGGCGGTCCGGGCGGAGCCGCTCGACCCGGCCCGGGTGGAGGAGACGCTCCAGGAGCTCAGGGATCTGATCGGCAGCGGGGACGAGACCGATCTGGCACGTCGCGTCGTCGGCGTGATCAGCGCCGGTTTGGCCCCCGGTGGCGGCTCTAAGATCCCGCGCTGAATGGACCTGCTGAAGGAGATCGGCGCGATCCTCGGCTTCGTCGCCTTCGGCGGCTTCGCCGTGCTCGTCTTCATGACCTTCCAGCAGGCGCGGCACCTGCGCCGTCTGCGCGAGTGGGCGGGTCGCGCTCCCGAGCGCGCCGCCGCCGAGCAGGAGCGGAGCACGTCCGCCTCCGAGGCGACGATGCCGCGGATCGGCGCGCCCGCCGACACCGGCAGCGAGCGCGCGGAGCCGGCCGCCGCTTCCGGCCCGGGGCGGGGCGAGCGGCTCCGCGGCGAGGTCGCGTTCCGCTACGAGGAGCTCGACAAGCGCTCGCCGGTGAGCCCGCTCGTCCTCGTCCTCGGCCTCCTCGCCCTGATCGTCGCGGCGGTGATCGTGACCGGGGGCTTCGGGCTGTTCGGCTCCGACAGCGGCTCGGGAACGGAGCAGACCACGGCGCGGACCGTGACCCCGCCGAAGCCCGAGGTGGCGGTCCTGAACGGGACCGCGCCGGAGGGCGGCGTCGGCGTCCCGGGCACCGCGAAGACGGCGAGCGTGTTCGTCAAGGACGCGGGCTGGAAGGTCGGCGAGGTCGGCGACGCGGGGAGCTTCCCGACCAGCTCGGTGATGTTCGAGAGCGGCTTCAAGTCCGACGCCGAGGAGCTCGCCTCCGATCTCAGCGATCAGCTCGGCGACCTCGAGGTGGTCGCGATCACGTCCGAGGTCCAGGACGTCGCCAACGGCGCCGACCTGGCGGTCGTCGTCGGACAGGACGACCAGGGCATCGCCGGATGATCGCCGGGGCCGACTCGAGATGCTCACCGGGCTGATCGCCACCGCCGCCACCGAGTCGCTTCTCGGTCGCGGCCTGCTCGTCCCGCTCGGCGGCATCGCGGCCCTGTTCGCGATGCTCGGCATGGCGCTGCTGCTGCCGATCTTCCTCGAGCAGCGGCGCGAGATCGCCCGGCTCACCGACTGGATGAACCACGAGCCCGACGCCGGCACGCGCGAATTCCGCGCGATCGCTCCGCCGGCCGCCGGGGCCGGGTCGGCGGCCGCCGACCGCGTCACCTCCGACCGGCCGGCGCTGGCACGGATCGGGACCGCCGAGCAGCGCGCGATCGAGCTCCAGAAGGCTCCGTGGTGGCGCCGGGCACTCGAGCGCGGTCCCCGCCATCCGCTCGTCATCTCGCTCGTCGCGATCGCGGTCGCCGGCGCCGTCTTCTATGCCGTCGCCCACTTCCTCCGCGCCGAGAGCGAGAACGACGCGCCGGGACGGATCGATCCGAGCGGCGTCAGCGTCGTCGTCCTCAACGCCTCGACCTCATCGGGCCTCGCCGGCGAGGTCGCCGATCAGCTCGGCAACCGCGACTTCGACGTGATCGGGACGAGCGTGGCCAACGGTGGCAGCGGCAAGAGCATCGTCCGCTACGACGAGGGCGCCCAGCGAGAGGGGAAGCTGGTCGCGCGGGCGCTCGGGATCAAGAGCGTCAAGCCATTCGACAACGAGGCCCAGGCCGCGGCGAACAGCGATGCGGACGTCGTCGCCTTCGTCGGCGACGACGTCGCCCGGGACGGCAAGGGCTGAGCGGATGAGCCGGGATGGCGGCCGGCGCGGGGCGGACCTCGGCGCGGTCCTCTTCGCCTGCCTGCTCCTCCTCACGTTCGCGGCCTTCGCGGTCGAGCGGGTCGCGCGCTCCGCCGACGACCTCGTCAACACCGTCGTCCTCTCGCCGCAGCTCGAGCGCGGGCGCGCCGACGTCGCCTTCACGCTCGCCGAGCCCGACTCCGACGTCGACGTCCTGATCATCGACGGTAACGAGGGCAGCGACGGCGGTCTCGTCGCGACGCTGGCGGAGGGGCAGGACCTCGACGCGGGGCCCCACACCTACACCTGGGACGGGCGCACCGACACCGGCGAGCGCGCGCAGCCGGGCCTCTACGCGCTCGAGGTCGTGCTCGGCGAGCAGGGCCGTGACGTCAAGCCGCCGGGGCGGATCGAGGTGACCGTCCCGCTCCCGGAAGCCGGCGGCGGCTGATGGACGAGCCGCTGCTCTGGGCCGGGACGGTCGTCTGCGCCGTCGCGGCCGCTGCGGGACTGGTCCCGGCGCTCGGCCGCCGCGCCCGGGTCACGAGCCTCGCCGTCGCGGTCCTGCTGGGGCCGGTGCTGGTCCTCGCCGACAACTGGGACAGCACCCGGATCGCCGATCTCCGCGATCACCCGCCGCTGCTCGTCGCCGCGATCATCGCCGCCGCGGTCGGGATCGCGGTCCTCGCCTGGCTCTTCCGCCGCCGGCCCACCTGGCTCGCGCCGGCGCTGGTCGCGGCGATGCCGTTCCGGATCCCGATCGACCTCGGCGGCGGCGATGCGAACCTGCTCCTTCCCCTCTACGCGGTGATCGCAGGCGGCCTCGCCGCCGCCGTCTGGGACGCCTGGCGCGAACCCGCTCCGCCGGGGCCCGCACCGGCCGACCGGGGCCGCTGGCTCGACGCGATCGGCTGGGTGCTCGCGGCCGTTGTCGTCCTCTACGCCCTGCAGGCGGCATACGTCGACGATCTCACCGACCCGCTTCAGAACGTCGCCTTCTTCCTCGCCCCGTTCGCAGCGCTCTACCTGCTCCTCGCCGAGGTCCGCTGGGACCGTGCCGCGCTGCG
>Ga0070659_100000871_pt1 | contig 22035 bp, 17 predicted proteins | sample KBSC23metaG_FD_64666 | JGI IMG/M metagenome (GOLD analysis project Ga0070659, IMG submission 64666) | Corn rhizosphere microbial communities from Kellogg Biological Station, Michigan, USA - KBS C2-3 metaG | ecosystem: Host-associated > Plants > Roots > Rhizosphere > Soil ... | reverse complement strand
CCTGATCGAGCAGCGCATCGATGTGGCGATCCGCGCAGCCACGGGGCCGCTGCCTTCGCGTGATGTGGTGGCGCGGCATCTGATGATCTCGCCGCGCGTGCTGGTGGCAAGCCCAGCGTTGATCGCCCGGGTGGGTGAACCTGACACGCCCGCTGCACTGGAAGATCTCCCCTGCCTGGGACAAGGCTCGCTCACGCGCAGCCGCGACTGGATCCTGCAGGACGCGCATGGCCATCGGCTGGCGCTGCCGATTCGCCCGCGCTTTGCCAGCGACAACATCATCGCCCTGCGCGAAGCGGCCGTCGCCGGATTGGGTCTGGCCATCCTGCCGCAGCACTGCTGCCACGCCGCACTGATGAACGGCAGCCTGCGCACCGTACTACCCGGATGGACACCCGAGCCAGCCGACTTGCACGCGCTCTATCCATCGCGTGCGGGCGTGCCGCCCTCGGTCAAGGCGCTGGTGGCATTCCTGCGTGAGCGCTTCGCCGCAGAAGCCACCATGCAACCACTTGCCTGAACCCGCGTTACTTCACCACCCGCCCGAGGAAGTCGAGCATGCGTGCGCCGATTTCCTCATGGTGTGTCTCCAGCGCAAAGTGGCCGCTGTCGACAAAGTGCACCTCGGCATCCGGCAGGTCGCGCTTGAAGGCCTCTGCACCGGGCGGAATGAAGATCGTGTCATTGCACCCCCACACGGCCAGCAGCGGCGGACGGTGCGTGCGGAAGTACGCATGCAACGCCGGATACAGCGCCACGTTGCTCACGTAGTCGAGGAACAGGTCCATTTGAATGTCGAGCTGCCCCGGGCGGCTTAGAAAATGCTGATCGAGCAGGTAGCCATCCGGCGCCACGCGTGTCGGGTCGGGCACGCCGTTCAGGTATTGCCACTGTGTCATCTCGTTTGTGACGAGCATGTGCAACTCGCGGCGGTGCGCTTCATCCGGGTTGGCCCAGTACGCCCTGACCGGCGCCCATGGGCCCTCGCCCAGACCTTCCTCATAGCCATTGCCGTTTTGCGTGACGATGGCCGTAATGCGCTCCGGGTGGGCCATCGCCAAGCGCCAGCCGACCGGCGCGCCGTAATCGAACACGTAGATCGCGTAGCGCGATAGACCCATCGCCTGCGTAAAGCCATCCGCCACGTGCGCGAGGTTGTCGAAGGTGTAGCGAAAGCGCTCCGGCACCTGCGTCAAGCCAAAGCCGGGCAAATCCGGTGCCACCACGTGATAACGCTCGGCCAACTGCGGGATCAGGTTGCGGAACATGTGCGACGCGCTGGGAAAGCCATGCAGCAACAGCACGGTGGGCGCATCAGCCGGACCCGCCTCCCGATAGAACACGCGCACACCGCCCACATCAACCGAGCGGTGGCGGACGGCCGTGGGGGCATAGGCATCGACAACAAGATCAGCGGTTCGAGCGGGGGCATTCATGGCAAGACTCCGGATGGGTTTCGGGAAAACCAGCGAAGCCACTGTAACCTTTTAAATCCACTTTTTCAAGTTACATGAAATTTTCCCATTGATCACATTCCGATCCGAGATGCCAAACAAAACGGGCACGCCGTCTGGCGTGGCCGCAGGGGAACCGATGCAGTTAAAAAACTCAGGTGAGTCGTTCAAGCGCCTGGGCGGCGATGCGGCGCGTAATGGCCTCGGCAGAGTCTTCCGTAGCCAGTTGGCCGGCCTGGCCCGACCACAGGTTGATGAAATCGCCCGAGCCGGTGGGCTCCGTCTTGGCACGCAGCGGTGCCAACGCGCTACCGGCCGTCGGGAAGGCCGGAGCAAACGTGCTCATTGGGCCGATTTCGCGCATCAGCCGGTTGACAATGCCGCGCGCCGGGCGGCCGGTGAACAGGTTGGTGAGCGCGGTGTCCGCATCGGTTGCCCGCTTGAGCGCGGCGCGATGGATGGCAGACGTCTTGGCCTCCGGCGACAACATGTAGGCCGTGCCGATCTGCACTGCTGCGGCCCCCAGCGCCAACGCCGCCACCACACCGCGCGCATCGCCGATACCGCCGGCAGCAATGATCGGCACCTTCACCGCATCCGCCACCTGCGGCACCAGCGCGAACGTGCCGACCTGCGATTCGATGGTCTTGGCGAGGAACATGCCGCGGTGGCCGCCTGCCTCGTTGCCCATGGCGATGATGGCATCCACGCCGCGCGCTTCCAGCCAGCGCGCCTCTTCCACCGTGGTGGCCGCCGAGATGACCTTCGCGCCCGTGGCCTTCACGCGCGCCTGCAACTCCGGCGACGGCAGACCGAAGTGGAAACTCACCACCTCCGGCTTGAGTTCTTCAACCAGCGCGCAAGTCGCTTCGTCAAACGGCGCGCGGTTGACAGCCGGCGCCTGCGTGTTGAGATCGATACCGAGTTCCGCGTAATACGGCGCCAGATGCGCGCGCCACCGGGCATCGCGCTCCGGGTCCGGCTGCGGCGGCGTGTGGCAGAAGAAGTTCAGGTTGATAGGGCCGGTCACGGCCGCACGAAACTGCTCAATCTGCTGGCGAATCTGCTCGTGGCTCAACATCGCGCAGGGCAGCGAGCCGAGACCGCCCGCACGTGCCACGGCAATCGCCAGTTCCACACCGGCCACACCGGCCATCGGCCCCAGCACAATGGGCACTTCGATGTTGAACAACTTCAGCACGCGTGCATCGGGCCATGCGCTCATGATCATCTCCGGCAGGGAACTTGGATGCCACATGGTAATGCGACGGACTTTGCACCGGGTTGGCCAGCAGGAACGCCAACCCCCAAAGTAACTGGAATAGATCGTTAAATTGGTTACAATTCAGACATCCGATTTTCTGCAAACCGCCATGTCCACACCCGCCGCCTCACCCGATGCGCCCCTGCTGATCGCCGACGATCCGGTGTTGGACATGCTCAACACCGTGGCCAACGTCAACGGCCAGCCGCACGACTTCTGGCAGACCGACGACGATGTCTCCGATTGGCTGGTGCGCGCCGGCTGGTTGACCGAGTCGCTCGCAGGCCGCTACCCGCCCGGGGTACTGCTGGCAGTGGCGCGGCACCTGCGCGAGGTGATCCGCACCTTGGTGGAAGCGCGCAAGGCAGGTCGCGCGGTCAGCGCCGATGCGCTCAATGTCTTCCTGCGGCAGGCGCCGAGCCATCCGGTATTGGTGTGGGAGAACGGCACACCGCGCGTAGAACGCCTGCGCCCAGCCGATTCCGTCGAGCAGCGCCTCGCCCCACTCGCCGAAGCCGCCGCGCATCTGCTGGCCGACGGCGACTTTCAGCTCGTGCGCGTGTGCGAACACCCCGAGTGCACCCTGTGGTTCTACGACCGCACCAAATCGCACAGGCGGCGCTGGTGCAGCATGGCGGTCTGCGGCAATCGACATAAGGTGGCCGAGTACCGCAAACGTCAGCAAGCCTGATCGATCGTTCCAGCGTTGGAACGCCGCGTCGCGGCCAGCCCGGCTGCGCGTGGGCAGCGCGATTCGTAATCTGTTCTCCCGAAACATCCACACCCATTCAGGAGAACAACATGGCTCAAACCCAATCCACCTCGGCGCGCCTTGCAGGCCGCACGGCCATCGTTACCGGCGGCTCACGCGGCATTGGTGCGGCCGTTGCGCGCCGATTGGCCGCAGACGGCGCCCGCGTAGCCGTGGTCTATCGCAGCAACGCAGAAGAAGCAGACGCCGTAGTCCGCGCCATCCGCAGCACCGGCGCTGAAGCGATTGCCGTGCAAGCCGATGTGAGCGACGCGGCCTCCGTGAACGCAATGGCGAGCGCGGTACGCGAAGCCTTCGGCGCCATCGACATCCTCGTCAACAACGCAGGCATCCTGGAAAACCAGCCCGTGGGCAGCATCGACCAGGCATCGTTCGACGCGCAGTTGCGCACCAATGCGCTCTCGGTGATTCTCGTCACGCAAGCCGTGCTGCCGCATGTGCCGGCGCGCGGCGGGCACATCGTGAACGTGTCGTCGAGCCTGGTGTACCGGCCGCGCGCGGGGCTGTCGGTCTATGCGGCCAGCAAGGCGGCCGTCGATGCGCTCACGCACGCGTTTGCAGTGGAACTGGGCTCACGCAACATCACCGTCAACGCCGTAGCACCGGCGCTCACATGCACCGACATGACCGCGCCGATTCCCGAAGAGGTAAAGGCCCGCATGCGTGAATCCACGCCGCTGGGTCGTCTGGCCGAACCGGAAGACATTGCAGACGCCATCGCCTTCCTGGCGTCGGACGACGCGCGCTGGATCACCGGCCGCACGCTGATGACGGACGGCGGGTTCATCTAAGCACCCGCCCCCACAAACGGTGCTCGCCATGACGCCCATACCTGCGCCCAGACGGTGTGGCCTTTGACGTTCCTGCCCTAGATGGCGCCTTGGATTTTTGTTGCGAGGAGGATAAAGAGAGCGGGCCTGTTTGAGCGAAGCGAGTTTCGCCCGCTCTCCCTCCCCGCGACAGAAATTCAAGGGATGGGTCGCCATCTCGGGCGCGCCTTTCTTTGCTTACTTTCTTTGGCAAAACAAAGAAAGTGAGTCAGCCCCGGCAGGGGATGAAACCGGGGCGGACCACAAGCCTTCAAATTCGCCACGCCTGCAGAAGGCAAGCGCGGCACCCACGTTCACTCAGCCAACTGCTTAACGAGCTGATAAAGAAACTCCCGCCCGTCATACAGCCGCGCAATCTCAATGCGCTCATCCAGACCATGCGTACGCAGATCCGCCGGCTCGGTAAACAACCCCGACACGCCATACATCGGAATACCAGCATTGCGCATGAAACGGCTATCGGTCGCCCCCGTGCTCATCGCCGGAATCACAGGCACATTCCACGTCTGCTGCGTGAGCGCATCCACCGCCTTCACCAGATCGCCATTGAGCGGCGAGGCGGGGCTGGCGAGCGGCTTGTTGACATAGCGCACAGCAATCTTCTCGTTACCGATCACCTGCTTGAGTTGGCGATCAATGTCCGCCGGATCATCGTGCGGCAGGATGCGGCAATTGACAGTCGCCTTGGCCGACTGCGGCAACGCGTTCTCAGCATGGCCGGCGTTGACCATGGTGGCCACGCACGTGGTGCGCAACTGCGCGTTATAGAACGGATTGGCAGAAAGCCGATCGATCGCACCCTGGTCCGGCTTGCCGGTGCCGACGGAGCGCATGTCGTCTGCCAGTTGCCCCGTTGCCAGCGGCGCACTGCGTGCAAAGTAGGTCTGCGTCACGTCCGCCAGCTTGACGGGAAACTGATACGCGCCCAGCCGATCCAGCGCCGCCGACAGCGCATACACCGGGTTCGTCTTGGTCGGCACCGAGCTGTGGCCACCCACGTCGCGCACCTCCAGCTCGTACGTCGTGTACATCTTCTCGGCCACCTGGATGCGGTGGAGCACCGGCTTGCCGTTGCGCAACTCACCGCCACCACCTTCGTTGATGCCGAACTCGGCCTTCACCAGCTCGGGCTTGTTGTTGACGATCCAGTAGGCACCGTTGCTCGGCACGTCGCCGCGCTCCTCGTCAGTGGTCAGCGCGAGGATGATGTCGCGCGAGGGCTTGAAGCCCTCCTTCTTGAGCTGACCCAGCACGGAGACGAACGCCGAGGCCATGGCCTTGTCATCGATCGCGCCGCGCGCGGTGAAATAGCCACCGGTGTCCTGCAGCTTGAATGGGTCGGTCTTCCAGTCTTCGCGCTTGGCTTCCACCACGTCAATGTGGGCGAGCAGCAGCATCGGCTTCTTCTCGCCCGTGCCCTTGTAGCGCAGCACGAGGTTGCCCTTCTTCGGGAAGGGCTCGATCACCTGCATGTCGGCGGCGGCAAAGCCGGTATCGCGCAGGCGCTTTTCCATGGCACGCGCGGCCTGGGTGGTGTCACCTGCCGAATGCGTCGTGTTGATCTCGACCAGCTCTTTGTAGATGTCGTGATAGCGCTGCTGCTCGGGCGTGAGCGTGGTGGGCGCGGGCTTGCTGGCGGGGATGGTCTGAGCGAATGCTCCGGCGCTGCACGCAAGAACAGCAGCAGACACCAGGGCTCGAACGGGAACACGACGACACTGGAAACGCATGACACCTCCGAATAATCGTTATGAGTGCACCGCATAAAACAAAGCGGGGCCAACCCTAAGGCCGACCCCGCAGTGTAGCCCCATGGCAGCCATTTCGCTGCCCGGGCAATCCATCAGAAACCGTGCGTTACATCGCCACGCGGAACACCGCCACCGCACGGCGCAGTTCGTCCGCCTGCTCTTCCAGCGCTTGCGCAGCAGCGGCGGCCTGCTCGACCAGTGCGGCGTTCTGCTGCGTCACGTCGTCCATCTGCGTGACGGCTTCGTTGATCTGTTCGATGCCGGTGCTCTGCTCGGCCGAGCCCGCGCTGATCTCGCCCATGATGTCGGTCACGCGCTTCACGGCCACCACGATCTCTTCCATCGTCTTACCGGCACGCGCGACCAGGTTCGAGCCCGATTCCACGCGGTTGGCGGAGTCTTCGATCAGCGATTTGATTTCCTTGGCGGCACCCGCGCTGCGCTGCGCCAGCGTGCGCACTTCACCAGCCACCACTGCAAAACCGCGTCCCTGTTCACCGGCGCGCGCGGCTTCCACCGCAGCGTTCAACGCGAGGATGTTGGTCTGGAACGCGATGCCTTCGATCACCGCGATGATGTCGGTAATCTTGCGCGACGACTCGCTGATCTCGCCCATGGTCGTCACCACGTCCTGCACCACGGCACCGCCCTGCACGGCGATCTCCGACGCGTTCACCGCCAGCGTGCTCGCCTGACGTGCGTTGTCGGCGTTCTGCTTCACGATGCTCGTGAGCTCTTCCATGCTCGATGCGGTTTCTTCCAGCGAGCTGGCCTGCTCTTCCGTGCGCTGCGACAGGTTGGTATTGCCTGCTGCGATCTGCTGCGTGGCCGAGGCGATCGACTCGCTGCCACGGCGCACCGTCACCACGGTGTCCTTCAACTTGGCCTGCATCTGTTGCAGGCCTTCCATCAGCAGACCCATCTCGTCGCGCGAGTGGATGCGGATGTTGGTGGTCAGGTTGCCGTCCGAAATCTCATGGAAGTGCACGAGCATCTCTTCCAGCGGACGCGAAATGGCGCGCGAGAGCACAAAGTAGCAGCCGGCCGCCAGCGCCAGGCCCACGGCGATGACAACGCCGAACGTCCACAGCAACCCGTTGAAGAACGATTGCGATGCCGCGTATCCAGCGGCGGACACCTCATCCTGAATCGCATTCAGCCGATCGGACTTCTCGGCATAGACGCGGAACTGCGTCGGGATTTTTTCCAGCGCCAGTACGCGAGCGGCATCCTTGTCACCACGCTGAAGCGCTTCGATCGCGCCGCCAATCCCATCCTTGATGATGAGGCTGCGCTGCTTTCCCGCCTCGCCGGCAACGCGCTCTTCTTCCTGCGTTGAGAACGGCAGGGCCAGATAGTCCTTCCACGCTTTCTCGCTGTTCTGAATCTGAACTGCGACGCGGCTCAGGGCGTCCGCGCTCTTGGCGGAATCCGGATCGAAGATGGCGCGGTCCAGTGCGGTACGCGCCTGCGCCAGCTTGGATTCGGCCTGACCCAGCGCCCGTGTGGACGGGAGGTTGTTTGAGAAGGTTTCCTTGAGCGCCGCGTTGGACCGCATGTTGCCAACAAGCCCCAGCACGCCGACACCTGCCAGGAATACAGCCAGAACAAACAGCACCAGCGCCAGCCGGGCCTTGATGGAGAGCGTCTTCATATCTGCCGTGGATTGCTAGGAATAAAACGTCGCGAAACACCCAGATACCAAATCTGGCGCCGACTTTAGCCAAACTAACGACAGATCCTCAACAATCTTTAATCACGGCCTACGGGTTTATACGGAACACGGCTTTTGGTGCTGTTTGCTGCTCAGGCTTGCATTTACACGGTGGAGTGAAGACCGCGTGCAGCAGCCAGCGCTTTCGTAGTCATTGCCCCGCATGCGGCAGATCCATCGAACTCAACACATCCTTGATGTGCTGCGCCGCCTGCTGGGCATTCTGCGCAGCGGGCACCGGCGGCTGCTGATCGGTCGACAGATTGCGCACGTGGTCATCGATGGTGATGCCCGTGCCCAGCGGCGCCAGCATCGCGGCCGATTCATGCATCGCCCATTGGAAGTCGTTCAACGGCGCGTTGCGTGCTGCCTGCAGGCCGGCTGGGTCTGCCGTCATGGCGCGGGCAACGACCGGTTCGCGATCGTCGTCTGGCGCATTCAGTTCAAGCACCTGTGAGAGATCGGGTGCACTGGCATCGCGCGCGGTGAGCGGCGTCTGAATGTTGTAGCGCACGCGCAGCGTCTTGATGATGGCGGTGTGGTCGTACGGCTGGGCCACGGTCGAACGGAAGATTGTGCCCTTGGGAATCCACGGTGACACCACCACCGCCGGCACGCGCACGCCTAGCCGGTCGAATGCGAAGAGCTGCCCCGGCTGCGGCGGACTGGGCGGCACTGCGGCGGGCGGGGGCACGTGGTCGAAGCAGCCGCCGTGTTCATCAAAGGTGATGACGAGCATCGTCTGATGCCATTGCGGTGAATGGCGCAGCGCGTTGTAGACCTTCGCGACGAGCGCATCGCCATAACCGATATCGTGCGGTGGATGCATGTCGTTGGGCCAGTCGATGTCGGCAAAGTAGCGCGGCTCGATAAAGCTGTATGAGGGCAGCTTGCCGTTGGCTGCATCGTCCAGAAAATCGTCGAACAGGTGAAAGTGGTCCAGATGCAGCCACAGCCGCGTGAGCGTGAGGCACTGCGCGAAGTCGTGGTAATAGACGGCCCAGTCGTCGGGCACCACGCCGTCGAGCGCGTTGAACAGCGTCGGCATCAAGTACGGAAAGTGCACCGGCGAGTTGTTCGGATAGCCATGCGCGGTGCCGGTATGCACGAAGAAGCGGTTGGGCCAGGTCTGGCATGGCGCGGACGCAAACCACGCATCGCACACGGCGTAGTTGCGCGCCAGCGTGCTGAGCGCCGGCACCTGGTCCGACGTAAAGACATGCATGATGTCGCGCGGGTCACCGCCGTTCTTGGCGTAGTTGGTGGTGAAGCCCTGCATGGTGGCCGTCTGGCCCAACGGCATCTGCTGACCGAAGAGCTGCTGGTTGATGTCGGTGAAGAGCTCGCCCGGGTCGGGGTTGGGCAGCGTCATCACGTTGGGCGGCACAGGTGTGCTCCACACGCGGATGGGCTCGCCGCCGCCGTCGGGGTTGGTCTCGGTACCGGAGAGGCCATCGAACTCGGCGCTCTTTGGGTAGAGCGTGCCGAACAGGTTGTCGAACGACCGGTTTTCCAACATCAGCACGACCACGTGCTGGATTGTGTTCAAGCCTGCCATGGCGGCCCCCTCGTTTCTGGTTGTGCCGGTCACTATAGGAAGAAACGAAGGGGATTGGCGCCGTACAGCCCGATGGAGCGATCAACGTACCGCCGGCAGCACACGCCACGCAATCAGCGCGCTGCCTGCTGCTACCAACCACACCACCGGCCATGACGACCACGCCAGCAGCTGCGGCAGACACAGCGACGTGATCCCCAGCGCGGCAAACGCACCCGTATTGCCCAAGCCCAACGCGGTACCGGCGCGCTGCGCACCGGCCAGCGTCGCCAGTTCGGTGTAGCCCACGCCGTGCCATGCCGATACGCAAATGCCGCCCGCCACGACGGCCGCCACCAGCGCCGCACGCATGATCGACAAGTCGACGGATAGCGCCTGCGTCATCCACGCCACACCGGCCAGCACGACGAACAGCACAACGCTCAAATGGGCGCAGGTCAGCAGATAGGCGCGGCGATTGCCGTGGCGGTCGGTCCAGCGGCCGCTCCATACGCGCATGACCGCTGCGCCGCCCTGCACCGCCGCCATGGTCAGGCTGAGCGTCAGCACATTGGCGTGGGCGAAGTCGCGCAGGAACACGGTGGCGAACGCCACCACCGCACCTTGCGGCACACACAGCAGGCCGATGGCCAGGGCCATGCGCCAGAGCACCACGTCACGCAACACACCAGCGGGCGCTTTGGCGGCAGCCGTCGTAGCCATGTCCGGAGCCTCATGCACCCACAGCCACGTCAGCAGCGCAGTCAACACGCACGCCGCGGCCAGCACGCCGTACACCGCCGCAAACCCGGCATGCGCGGCCAGGCTCGGCAGCACCAGCGCACCAATGCCGCCACCCAGCGGCACGGCGGTCTGACGGATGCTCATGGCAAGTCCGCGCTCCCCTTCGCGAAACCAGCCCATGACCGCGCGACCGCTCGATCCGTTCACGCTGCCGCCCAGCAGGCCGACACTCAGCATGCCGGCCACCAGCCAGGCCAGGGGTGGCACGCTGCCGTGCAATGGCGCCACGCAACACGCCATCACGAACAACGCCAGCCCTGTCGCCCCAAGCCCCGTCAGCAGCACCGTGCGATCGCCCCAGCGGTCGGTCAGCAGGCCCCACGGCAATTCGCTGATGGCGATGCCCAATCCCAACGCGCCAAGCGCCACACCCAGCTCGGCATTGCCCAAGTGATACGCCGAGCGGATGAACACCGCCGTAGTCGGAATGCCCGAAAACGCCGCTGAAAAACTCGCATTGGCTGCCACGCCCACGCCCAGCACTTTCCAGCGGTGATGGCGCGTAATAGGCGTAGTGGGCGCCGCAGCGTCCGGTGAACACACGGCTATCGTCATGATCGTCTCTCCAGGAATGCGTTTGACATCAGCAGTCTGGCGGCGCAACATCAGGCCTGAATGACGTTAATCCCTCATTTCAAGACATCATGCGCAGAATCGGCTTTTTGGTGTTTCCGGGCTGCAGCCTGCTGGATTTCACCGGCCCGCTGACGGCCTTTGACGTGGCGAACCGGCTGCATGGCACTTCCGGGCAACCCGCTTATCGGATCGACGTACTGTCCGAAGCCGGCACGCTGGTGCAGAGCGCGCCGGGTCTTGTCATGCAGACGCAGGGTCTGGACGATCCGGCCTTCGACACGTTGATCATCTCGGGCGGCAACGGCCCGCGCGAGGATGCGTTCTCTCCCCGCCTGATCGCTTTCGTGCAGGAGGCGGCCCGGCACTCGCGGCGCATGACCAGCGTGTGCTCCGGGGCATTTGCGCTGGCGGCGGCAGGCCTGCTCGATGGCCGCCGCGCGACCACGCACTGGCGCATGGCGGCGCTGCTGCAGCGGCGCTATCCACGTGTGCAGGTGCAGAGCGACCACATCTTCATCCACGACGGGCCGGTGTGGACGTCGGCGGGCATCTCATCGGGCATTGACCTGGCGCTGGCGCTCATCGAAGACGACCTGGGCGTCGACGTATCCCGCGCGGTGGCACGCGAGCTGGTGGTGTATCACCGACGCCCCGGCGGGCAATCGCAGTTCTCGACGCTGCTGGAGCTGGACCCGGCATCGAGCCGCATCGCCCGCGCGCTGAGCTACGCACGCGAACACCTGCACGAAACGCTGGACGTCGACCGCCTGGCCGAAGTCGCCCACCTGAGCCGCCGCCAGTTCGATCGCGCCTTCGTGGCTGAGACCGGCCAGACGCCCGCCAAGGCCATCGAAAAACTGCGCGCAGAAGCCGCCCGCCCACGCGTGGAAGCGGGTGATGAATCGCTGGAGCAAGTCGCGCGTGCGGTCGGTTTTGCCGACCCGGAACGCATGCGGCGCGCGTTCATCCGCGTGTTCGGGCAGCCGCCGCAGTCGGTGCGCAGATCAGGACGATCAAGACACACGTGGTTGGCAGCGTAGGATCGACACCCTGCCCCGCAGAAACACGCGCAAGACATGACCGCCGACAACGCCCTGCCCCTGCTCTACAGCTACCGCCGCTGCCCATATGCGATGCGCGCGCGCCTGGCGATGCTGCAGGCCAACCGACGCTTCCAGACGTTCGAAATCGTCATGCGCGACAAGCCGGCCGAGTTGCTTGCGCTATCGCCCAAGGGCACCGTGCCGGTCCTGTGCTTGCCCGATGGCGGTGTGCTGGAGGAAAGCCTGGACATCATGCGCTGGGCGCTCGAACAGCCCGATCCGGAAGGCTGGTGGCGCCGCGCCCAGCATGACGACAACCTCGCCTTGCTGCGCACCAACGACGGCGACTTCAAGCGGCAGCTCGATCGCTACAAATACCCCGACCGCTATCCGCAAGAAACCGCGCCGCGCGAGACCGCACGCACACAGGCCGTAGAAACCCTGCTGATGCCGCTGGAATCACGATTGCGGCATCAGCGCTATCTTGGCGGGCCAGCACCCTGCGCGACCGATCTGGCGATCTTCCCGTTCGTGCGGCAGTTTGCGGCGGTCGAGCCGGATTGGTTTGCCAGCCAGCCATTGCCTGCGCTGCAAGCCTGGCTGGCCGGGTGGCTGAGCAGCCGTCTGTTCGCGGTCTGCATGACAAAGCAGCCCGTGCAAGCGGTTGCCGTGTTTCCCGAGTATTCGCATCCCGACTGATCCACTGATGAAGGCGTGTTCACCATGAGCGAACCACAGCATGCCGCCCCCGACAGCACCGCAGCGCGCGTCGCGTTGTGGCGCGCCTTGCATGTGCTGGGCGACGCGCCGCCGCACGTGCTGGAAGACGAGGTCGGCCTGAAGTTGCTTGCGCCCGAACCCGGCTGGCAGCAGCGCGGCGACATGGACCCACTGTTCACGCGACCGTTTCGTGCGTCGATCGTGGCGCGCGCACGGTTTATCGAAGACCTCATCGTCGAGCGGGCGGCGCAGGGGCTGAGCCAGTACGTGATCCTCGGTGCCGGGTTGGACAGCTTTGCGCAGCGCCGGCCGGAGGTTGCATCGCGCATGACGGTGTTTGAAGTCGATCAGCCCAATCCGCAGGCTTGGAAACGCGAGCGTCTGATGGCGCTGGGCTTCGGCATTCCGGCGTGGTTGCGCTTCGTGCCGGTGGATTTCGAGGCGCGCGAGTCCTGGCAGGATGCCTTGGTCGCGGCGGGGTTTGATGCAAGCAAGCCGGCCATTGTCGTGTCCACAGGCGTGAGCATGTATCTCACGCGGGAAGCGAATGCGGCGACGCTGCGGCAGGTCGCGTCGCTGGCGCCGGGCTCGATGTTGGCCATGACGTTCTTGCTGCCGCTGGAGATGGCGGACCCCGATGTGCGCCCCGGCCTTGAGATGGCGGAGAAAGGCGCGCGCGCCAGCGGCACGCCATTCATCAGCTTTTTCACGCCGCCCGAGATGATGGCGCTGGCGCGGGAGAACGGCTTTCGCGATGCGCAGCACATCTCGGCAGACGCGTTGACCGAACGCTACTTTGCCGGCCGAGCCGATGGCCTGCGCCCGCCGCGCAATGCCGAAGAACTGCTGATCGCGACGGCCTAGGTTTATCGCTCGCGCCTACCGCTCACGAACTGGCCCCGGTAACGCCTTCAGGCCAATCCACAGCACCCCGATGACCACGTTGACGGGCACGCTCAACGCGCTGGGCACATAGAACAGCACCGACAAGCCAGGCGTATTGAGCCCCAGCTCCAGCAGCCCGCCCAGCGCATAGCAGAGCAGCCCGCACCAGAGCCACCGCCGCATATAGGCCAGCAGCCAATGTGCATGCGCCTGGTTGAAACGCCAGGCCGCCGCGCGCTCGAACAGATTGCCGCGGCTGGCGTCCTTGAACAGCCAGCCGAAGAAGAAGTAGCGATACAGCAGGGTGCGAAAGGTAAGCTCTTGCATGATGGCTCCTTCAGCCGCGCGAGCCCGGAGATCGCCTGCCCACCTGATGGTGGGCTGCCGGGTCCCGCTGTGCCACAAGCGTCACTCACCGGCAGGCTGCAGCAACAGCGCGCGACGCCGGCTCGATAGAATCCAGCGTATCAAGGAATCAGCGCAGGTGAATCACGAAAGTGCCCGCTTGGGCCACGGCGGTATACGCCACCACGTGAGCAGCGCCGCCAGCAGGAATGCGACGTAGCTGGCAGCAAACACCCAGAGCGGCAGGTTGTAGTAGAGCAGCGCACTCACCCAGTGCTGGATGAAACCGCGCGAGCCCGCTGCGCCCGTGCGCAGCCGGTCTTCCAGTACGGTGAGTGGGCACGGCACATCGAGCACGGCCAACACAGCCACCACACTGATAGCAACAAGGTGCGTCAGCCGAAACACGCGGTTGCGCGCCCAACTGTGCTTGAGCGCAGCGCCCACCCAAACGGCAACCAACCCGCCGACAATGAACAGAACGAGCAGCGCATGCAGTACAAGCACAGCATCCGCCAATGCAGTCATGACGCGGGCCTCCTAGTTCAACAGGGCCAGTGTGGCGGGAAGTCTTTCAGCTCGCCAGCACCTTCAGGAAGGCGTGGCCGCCGAGTGGCTGCCGGCCCGCGTTCCTGCCAGAATGTTCTGCGGAGCCCACAACGGAGGCAGAACACATGAAGAAGAGCACGCTGGACAATGCAGCACCCGCATCCGAGCACATCGACGCACGCATCGCGGAACTGAACGACTGGCGCGGCGAGATGCTCGCCCGCCTGCGCGCCCTCATCAAGGTGGCCGACCCCGACGTGGTCGAAGAATGGAAATGGAGCGTGCCCGTCTGGTCGCACGACGGATTGATCTGCACCGGCGAGGCCTACAAGCAGACGGTGAAGATGACGTTTGCCAAAGGCGCCTCCGTGCCGGACCCTGCGGGCCTCTTCAACTCCAGCCTGGACGGCAACACCCGGCGTGCCATCGATTTTCGCGAGGGCGACAAGGTGAATGAGAAAGCGCTGAAGGCACTCATCCAGGCGGCCGTTGCCGTGAACCAGGCAGGCGCCAAACGTTGAACCTTGGCTGAGGCTCGCGCGGCTTGTGTCAGAGCAGTTAACATACGGCCCGCCCTGACCAACCTACGGAGTAACTGCAGTGATTCAGCCGACCAACGTATTCAAGGACAACCTCGCCCAACTGCCCGCCATTGACGGCATCGAGCGCATCGATCTGGTCGACGGCCAGGGCGCCGTGGTGGCGGACATCGAAAACAAGCCGGGCAAGCAAGGTTCGGTGGCGGTGTATCACTACCTGCAGCAGGCTTTCGGCAAGCTGGACGCGAAGGCCGCCGAGCACGGGCTGGCCGTATTTGCCGAGCACACCGCCGATGCACGCAACCGCCCAGGTGCGCACCCGAACGTGGATCGTCTGCTTGCCGTTGCAGCGGGAGCAGAGGCGCTGCGCATCAACGTGGTCGCCAAGGCCTGATCTCTCATCTACCGCACTGCGTCAAACGCATCTTCAGCAGCACATCACGGTTGTGCGGTTGCCCAATTGCCAGGCATGGGCACGCGGCGTAGCATGGGGCAGCCCTTTTCCGTGGCTTTCTCGGGGAGCTGCCCCATGTCTGCCCAATACGAAGAAAAAGTCCGTCAGCACATGGCGGATGCGGTGGCCCTCGCACGCACGCGCGCACCCGACATTGCCGCGCTGTTCGAGCCCTTTCTGCTGCACTACTACGGGCTGGCCGACCCCGATGATGTGACCTCGCGCAGCGTGGACGACCTCTACGGCGCGGCCATGGCGCACTGGCAGCTCGGCCAGAAATTCGTGCCAGGGCAACCACGCGTGCGGGTCTACAACCCCAGCCTGGAACAGCACGGCTGGTACTGCGGCCACACGGTCGTCGAGATCGTCAGCGACGACATGCCGTTCCTGTTCGACTCGGTGACGATGGAGATCAACCGGCAGGGGCTGGCGCTGCATTCTGCCTTCCATCCGGTCTATCGCGTGCAGCGCGACGCAACGGGCGCGCGCGTAGCCGTCGCGGCCGGCGGCGGTGCGCAGCGCCCCACCGTATTGGCCGGCGACATGCCCGATACCCCCGCCGATGCCGTCACCGAAACCCACGGCGAAGCGCGCTTCGAGTCGACCATCCACATCGAGGTTGATCGTTTCTCTGAACCACAGCGCATGCAGGCGCTGCATGACGGCCTCGTGCGCGTGCTGGGCGACGTGCGCGCCGCGGTGGAAGACTGGAAGCCGATGCAGGCCGCCGCCCAGGCCGCCATTGATGCACTCGGCGTGCGCGCCGCGCAAGCCTCCGCAAGCGCGGCCGAACGCGCGGAGATTGCGGAAACACAAGCCTTCCTGGCCTGGATGCTCAAGCGGCATTTCACCTTCCTGGGCTACCGCGACTACGCCCTCCTCATCAAGGAAGACGGCCACTATCTGCAAGGCATGCCAGGCACCGGCCTGGGCGTGCTGCGCGAGGCACGGCGCGACCCCGCTGAGCCCGACATCTCCCGGCTGTTTCCGGGCGTGGCCAAGATCATCGAGGCGCCCTCGCCCGTGTTCCTCACCAAGGCCAATTCGCGTGCGACCGTGCACCGGCCCGGCTATCTCGACTACGTTGGCGTGAAGCTGTTCGATGCGGACGGCCGCGTGTGCGGGCAACGGCGTTTTCTCGGCCTGTATACGTCCAACGTCTACATGGTGCCGACCCACGACATCCCGCTCGTGCGGCGCAAGGTGGCTGCGGTCATCCGGCGCACCGGCTTCCTGCCCAACGGACACCTTGCCAAAACGCTGGCGACCATCCTCGAACAGTATCCGCGCGACGAGCTGTTCCAGATCGACAGCGACGAGCTGCACGACATCGCACTCGGCATCCTGCGGCTGCAGGAGCGGCAACGCACGCGACTGTTCGTGCGCCGCGATCCGTTCGACCGCTTCGTGTCGTGCCTCGTGTTCGTGCCGCGCGAAAAATTCAACACGGATTTGCGCCTGCGCATCCAAGGACTGCTGCTGAGCGCCTATCGCGGCACCGCGGCGGAGTTCACGCCGCTGCTGTCGGAATCGATGCTGGCGCGCATCCACATCACCGTGCGCACGCAGCCGGGCAATGTGCCGGAAGTGGACGTAGCTGAGCTGGAAGACCGCATCGTGCAGGCCGCCCGGCGCTGGCAGGACGACCTGGCAGAAGCGCTGCTGGAGCGCGGCGGCGAAGAGCGCGGCAACCGCTTGCTGCGCCGCTACGGTGGCGCCTTCCCCGCCGGCTTCCGCGAAGACTACCCGGCGCGCCTGGCCGTACGCGATATCGAACTGATGGAGCCGCTGCTTGCCGACAACACGGGCGGCAACGCTACGGACAACGTACTGACGATGCAGTTGTACCGGCCGCTCGAAGCCCCCGCCGGGGCGTTGCGCTTCAAGATCTACCGTGCGGGCCAGCCGACCTCGCTCTCGCGCAGCCTGCCGATGCTTGAGCACCTTGGCGTGCGCGTGAACGAAGAACGCCCGTATTGCATCGAGCCCAATGACACCGCGCCCATCTGGATGCACGACTTCGGCATGGAAACCGTCGACGGCATCGAGGTCGATCTCGACGAAGCGCGCGGGCGCTTTGAGGACGCCTTCGCCCGCATCTGGACCGGCGAGCTGGAGAACGACGATCTCAACCGCCTCGTGCTGCTGGCCGGACTCACCTGGCGCGAAGTGCGCATCCTGCGTGCGTATGCGCGCTACAACCGCCAGATCGGTTCGACCTTCAGCAACGCGTACATGGAAAGCGCGCTGACCGGCAACCCGTCGATCGCGCGGGCGCTGGTGCATCTGTTCCTCGTGCGATTCGACCCGGCGCTGGACGACGCAGAGCGCACGCGCGATGCCGACAGGCTGCGCGCGCAAATTGCCGAAGCGCTCGAAGAGGTGCCCAACCTGGACGAGGACCGCATCCTGCGTCAGTTCCTCGGCGTGCTGGAAGCGACCTTGCGCACCAACTACTTCCAGAACGCGGCGGACGGGCAACCCAAACCCTACCTGTCGTTCAAGTTCGATCCGGCGCGCGTGCCGGGTCTGCCCGAACCCAAGCCGATGTTCGAAATCTGGGTGTATTCGCCGCGCGTGGAGGGCGTGCACCTGCGCGGCGGCAAGGTGGCGCGCGGCGGGCTGCGCTGGTCTGACCGGCGTGAAGACTTCCGCACCGAAGTGCTAGGCCTGGTCAAGGCGCAGATGGTGAAGAACATCGTCATCGTGCCAGTGGGTTCCAAGGGCGGCTTCGTGGTCAAGCAACCGCCGGCGGGCGATCGCGATGCGGTGCTGGCCGAAGGCGTGGCGTGCTACCAGACCTTCTTGCGCGGCCTGCTGGACCTGACCGACAACTACGTCGACAGCCGCCTCGTGCCCCCGCGCGACGTAGTGCGCTACGACGAAGACGACCCCTACCTGGTCGTGGCCGCCGACAAGGGCACCGCCACGTTCTCGGACTACGCCAACGCCATCTCCGCTGAATACGGCTTCTGGCTGGGCGACGCGTTCGCCTCCGGCGGCTCGGTCGGTTACGACCACAAGAAGATGGCCATTACCGCGCGCGGCGCTTGGGAATCGGTCAAGCGGCACTTCAGTGAAATGGGCGTCGATACGCAAACGCAGGACTTCACCGTGGTCGGCGTGGGCGACATGTCGGGCGATGTATTCGGCAACGGCATGCTGCTCTCGCGGCATATCCGGCTGTTGGCGGCATTTGACCATCGGCATGTGTTTCTCGATCCGTCGCCCGACGCGGCCACGAGCTTTGCCGAGCGCGAACGCCTGTTCAACCTGCCGCGCTCAAGCTGGGCCGATTACGACCGCGCACTGATCAGCCCGGGCGGCGGCGTCTTCCCACGCACGGCCAAGGCGATTGCGCTGTCGCCCGAAGTGCGCGCCATGCTGGGGGTGACGGCCACCGAGATGGCGCCGAACGATCTGCTGCACGCCATCCTCAAGGCGCCGGCCGACCTGCTCTACAACGGCGGCATCGGTACGTACATCAAGGCCAGCACCGAGACGCACGCCCAGGTGGGCGACCGCGCCAACGACGGCCTGCGCGTGAACGGCGCCGAGCTGCGCTGCAAGGTCGTGGCCGAAGGCGGCAATCTCGGCTGCACACAACTCGGCCGCATCGAATACGCGCAGCACGGCGGGCGCATCAACACCGATGCGATCGACAACTCTGCCGGCGTCGACTGCTCCGACCACGAGGTCAACATCAAGATCCTGCTGGGGCTGGTGGTGGCCGATGGCGAGATGACGCTTAAGCAGCGCAACGTGCTGCTGGCCGAAATGACCGACGAGGTGGGCGAGCTCGTCTTGCGCGACAACTACTTCCAGACGCAGGCGCTTTCGCTTGCGCGCACGCACACGGCGCAGTGGCTCGACCCCGAGGCACGGCTGATGCGCTATCTGGAACGCGCCGGCCGCTTGAACCGGCCCATCGAATTCCTGCCCGCCGATGAAGACGTCGATACGCGCCGCGCCGCAGGCGGTGGCTTGACCACGCCCGAGCGCGCGGTGCTGATGGCCTACAGCAAGATGTGGCTGTACGACGTGCTGCTCGGCAGTGATCTGCCCGACCAACCCATCGTAGCGGACAACCTGCCGGCTTACTTCCCGCAGCCGCTGCTGGCCCGTTGTGGTACGGCCATGCCGCGGCACCCGCTGCGGCGGGAAATCCTGGCGACGATGCATGCCAACGCGCTCGTCAACCGCGCGGGCGTGACGTTCGTGCATCGGCTGGCCGAAGAAACCGGCGCAGAACCGCTGGCCGTGGTGTGGGCCAGCCTGGTGGCACGCGCCGTGTATCGGCTTGACGGCTTGTGGCAGGAAGTCGACGGGTTGGATGCGCAAGTGCCGCACGAAACGCAAGCCGCGCTGTTCACGGCGCTTGCGCAATTGCATGAGCGCGTCACGCTGTGGTTCCTGCGGCGGCGCGTGTCTGACGTGCCGGCCACCGTCGAGCGCTTCCGCGCGGCAGTCGATGCGCTGGCGCCGGAAGTCGACAGCCTGCAAACCGAGGCATCGGCACAGGCAACGGTACAGCAGCAAACGGCGTTCGCTGATGCCGGTGTGCCTGAAGTGCTCGCACGCGCGGCAGCCGGTGTGCCCGCGCGCGTGTCGGTGCTCGACATTGCAGAGGTGGCCACCGCCAGCAATTGCGACGCCCGCCTTGCCGCGCGCGTGTACTTTGCGCTCGACCAGCCACTCGGTTACGGCTGGCTGCAAAGCGGCATTCTTGGCTTGCCGACGCAGACGCACTGGCAGATGCTGGCGCGCGCAACGCTGCTCGAAGAACTGGCGCAACTGCGCCGCCGGCTCACCGGCTCAGTATTACGCGACGTACCCGCCGGCGCCAACGCGGAGTCGCTCATCGAAACGTGGCAAGCCATGCGACAAGAGGCGCTGGCGCGCTACAACCGCGTGATCGCCGATCAGGTGGCGGCCGGCTCAGCCGATCTGGCGATGCTGTCAGTCGGGCTCAAGGCGCTGGCGGAAGTCGACGTCTGAACGGCAGCGCCGGCACGTGCTCGCCGCTCTAGCGTGCACGCGCCAGCGCCGCATTGACATTGACCGCCGGTGTGTCTTGCGAAAACGGCGGCTGCACCAGGAATGTGTCGATGACGTCCGGTTCAAAGAACAGGCAGTACGTCGACCCGCCGTACTGGAAGAAGCCTAGTTCCTCGCCCTTGCACACGTGCTGGCCGGGGGTGACGCCGATCATGCATGACGACACCTCTGCCATGCCCACAAACACGCCGGCCACCGTGCCCACCGCCGGGTCGTCGCAGGCGATGGTGATGACTGCGCGCGCCGCCATCGCCACGCTGTAGCCCTGCGAATCGTTCAGCCCTTCCGGGTCGACGCCTTCCGATTCTGCACACGAGTAGTAGGTGCCTTCCACGTGGTAGGTCTCGACGATCGTGCCGCTCACGGGGGCATGCCAGCGGTGGTAGTTGTACGCGCTCAGGAAGGCCTGATACACGCAGCCGCCCGCAAAGCGCTCGGCCAACGAGGCCTTGTCTGGCCCGAAGATATCGCGCCGCGAATACGGCTGCGCCTTGATCCAGAACGCATCTTCGTAGCGCGCGTCGTGGCTGATGTTGTACGGCGCAGCCTCGCATGCGCTGACGATGAGCTTGGAATCTTCCTCGCCCGCCACTGGCCGCATGCCGGCACGAAAGCGCCGCGTGAAAAAGTCGTTCCATGAAGTGAAGCCCCAATACGGCTGGGATGCATCGCACAGAAACTGTTCCATCCCAATGCGCCGCGTGGCTTCTGGGCAGAACCACCCGTCGGGCGCCTGCGTGTTCAGGTAAGCGCGCGAGTGCGGGCCACTCAGAAACGCGCTCCAGCCGTTGAGCACGGCCTTGAGCGCGTCGTTGAAGCGCCGATCACGGAACAACGCGTAACCCGATGGCATGCACATTGGCCAGTCGAGCAGCGCGTTGAGCGGGCAGACCACCAGGCTTTTCTCGCTGAAGCGCGGCGCACAGGTCACCACGTGGTCGATGGCGAGCAGCAGTTCTGCGCTGTTCTGGTAGCCCAGTTCGTAGCCGCGGTCTCGCGCTTCATTGATGGCGCGCGCCAGGTGCATCCGCAATGCCGGTTCACTATCGACGAGATTGGCCAGCGCACGCACAGCGGCCACCGAGGGCGTCTTCGTCGGGCGTGAACGCGCCTGCGCGACGAGTTCGGTGCGAAATGCCGCTAGCTTTGCTTCGCCTTCTGGCAGCCAGCCGCCCAGCCGGCGGCGGCGATCCAACGGAACCGACGGAACATTCGATGCAGCGTCCAAGGTGGCCTCCATGTCAACGTGTGACGTTAAGCAATGGATGTTCCTCGCATGGAGGCGTGGCATTCCGGTTGCTGCGTGCTGTTTGCCCCCTGCGCATGCCGATGAAGAAACCGTCACCTGCCCCCTCCGCGCCCGATGAGACCGATCCGACCCAGCAACCGGAATCGCTCGACGCTTGCCGCCGGTGCGACCTCTGGCGCCATGCCACGCAGGCCGTGCCGGGGGAAGGCAAGCGGCGTGCGCGCATCATGCTTGTCGGAGAACAACCGGGGGATGGCGAAGACCTGGCCGGCAAGCCCTTTGTGGGACCCGCCGGACAGCTGCTCGACCGCGCGTTGGCAGAAGCCGGCATCCCGCGCGACGAGGTGTTCATCACCAACGCAGTCAAGCACTTCAAGTGGGAATTGCGCAGCAAGCGGCGCCTGCATAAGACACCCGGGCAGCGTGAGGTGGAAGCCTGCATGTACTGGCTGCAACGCGAACTGCAGCAGGAGGCGCCTACCGTGGTGGTG